>Ga0209343_10001226_pt1 | contig 34920 bp, 30 predicted proteins | sample RifCSPlowO2_02_FD_184026 | JGI IMG/M metagenome (GOLD analysis project Ga0209343, IMG submission 184026) | Groundwater microbial communities from Rifle, Colorado - Rifle CSP2_plank lowO2_0.2 (SPAdes) (version 2) | ecosystem: Environmental > Aquatic > Deep subsurface > Groundwater | place... | reverse complement strand
CATGAATGGGCAGGCGCGGCAGTGTCCATTCAGGATTCCTTTTTCTGGCGGTGGACGATGCTGCAATAGGTCCCCTGGGCTCCGGGGACCGCTTCATTGGCGGGAACATGGACGCCGCATTGGTCACAACGGACCATCTCCACCTGCGTACGCGTAGCCGAGTGTTGGCGTTGGGCGTTCAGTTGTTTGGCGCTGCGCGCGGTGCGCCAGCGCCATGCCACCAGCAACATCACCAAAAACCCCAAAAGGTACTTCACACCGTGTGCCCCAGAATGACTTCCATGACAAAGCGAGAGCCGACATAGGCCAGCAACAACAAGGCCGATCCCATGTACAGCACCCGAATGGCCCGTTTGCCGCGCCAGCCGAATCCAGCGCGACCTATGAGCAGCACGGCGAAGGTGATCCAGGACAGCACCGAGAACACGGTCTTGTGGTTCCAGTGCCATGCGTGTGCCGGGCCATAGACCACCTCACCAAACAGAAAACCGATCAAGAGCGTGGCGCTGAGCAGGACAAAACCCGCACCTACAAATCGGAAGGTCAGGCGCTCCAGTGTCAGCAAAGGCAGGCCGCTGTGGGGGTCTTCGGCCAGGCGGATGCGGTTTTCCGTGCGGGTCATGAACCAGGCATGGACCACCGCCGTGCCAAACAGGCCGTAACACGCCACGCCAAAGGCCAAATGCAGAGGCAGCCACATGGACGCCTTGGCGGGCAGGGGGCTGCCGGGAAACAGGTAGGCCAATACCACCGCACCGGCGCCCAAAGCACAAAGCGCCCAGCGGGTCTGGAGCTGTGGGAATATTTGGCTTTCCACCGCGTAGACAGCCGCTACCAGCCATGCCGTCATGGACAGCGCCGGAGCAAACCCAAAATGGGCGGGCTCACCAAACAGACTCCAACTGAGCAACAGGCCGTGTAGTAACCAAGCCACCACCACCCCGGTGCGGGCGGCAGGGGGTGTCATCCGGTGGCCGCGCACGGCGGGCCAGGCATAGGCTGCGGCGGTTAAAACCGAAAGAATCAGGCTGATTGGGTACGCACTGGCTAAAATCATCCTCACAGTTTAGCGTTTTGCACCCTGCCAGCCCCGATTGACCTTCCCCATAGGCCTGGGGCGCCGGCAATCATCCTCATTGGACCCACTATGGCCTCCGCTCTATCCGACAAACTTTCCCGCCTCGTCAAGGAACTGCGAGGGCAGGCCCGCATCACCGAATCCAACGTTTCCGACATGCTGCGTGAAGTGCGCATGGCACTGCTGGAGGCCGATGTGGCCTTGCCCGTGGTGCGCGACTTCATCGCCCGCGTCAAGGACAAGGCCATGGGCGAAGACGTGCTGGGTTCCCTGCAGCCCGGCCAGGTGCTGGTCAGCATCGTCAGCAAGGAGCTGGCCGCCACCATGGGCGAGGGTGTCAGTGACATCAACCTCGCCGCCCAGCCGCCCGCCGTGATTTTGATGGCCGGCTTGCAGGGTGCCGGCAAAACCACCACCACCGCCAAGCTGGCCAAGCACCTGATCGAAAAGCGCAAGAAGAAGGTACTCACCGTCTCGGGCGACGTGTACCGGCCCGCCGCCATCGAACAGCTCAAGACCGTCACCGCCCAAGCGGGTGCCGAATGGTTTGCCAGCACCCCCGACCAAAAACCGGTGGACATTGGATTGGCGGCGCTGGACTACGCCCGCAAGCATTTCTTCGATGTGTTGCTGGTCGACACCGCAGGCCGTCTGGCGATTGACGAAGCCTTGATGAAGGAGATCAAAGACCTGCACGCCGCTTTGAATCCGGTGGAAACCCTGTTTGTGGTGGACGCCATGCAAGGGCAAGACGCCGCCAACACGGCCAAAGCCTTCAAGGAAGCACTGCCGCTGACCGGCATCATCCTGACCAAAACCGATGGCGACTCCCGCGGCGGCGCGGCCCTCTCGGTGCGCCAGATCACCGGGGCTCCGATCAAGTTTGCCGGTACCAGCGAAAAGCTGGATGGCTTGGAGGTGTTTGACGCAGAGCGCCACGCCGGACGCATTCTGGGCATGGGCGACATCCTGGCGCTGGTGGAGCAGGTCACTGCCGGGGTCAATATCGAAGCCGCACAAAAGCTGGCCGCCAAGGTCAAGAGCGGCGCTGGCTTCGATTTGAACGATTTTTTGGCCCAGATCCAGCAGATGAAACAAATGGGTGGCCTGTCCAGCCTGATGGACAAGCTGCCCGCCGCCATGGCCGCCAAAGCCGGTCAGGTGGACATGGACCGCGCCGAGAAAGACATCAAGCGCAAGGAGGGCATCATCCACAGCATGACGCCACTGGAGCGCCGCAAGCCCGACCTCATCAAAGCCACCCGCAAGCGCCGTATTGCTGCTGGCGCCGGAGTGCATGTTCAGGAAGTCAACCGCATGCTCAAGGAGTTTGAGCAGATGCAGGACATGATGAAAAAGATGAAGGGCGGCGGCATGATGAAGATGATGAAACGCCTGGGCGGCATGAAAGGCATGCCCAAGATGCCGTTTTGAGCGACCCGTCCCCGCGGCGCACGCTGGCGGGCATTGGCTTGGCCGTGCTGGCCATGGCGTGTTTTGCGGTGCTGGACACCACCACCAAATGGGTGTCACTCAGTGTTCCCCTGGTGATGGCCATTGGGCTGCGTTATCTTTTTCAGGCTGTGGTTACCACGCTGACCGTCCTGCCTCGGCGCGGTCTGTCCGTCTTGCACACCCAGCATCTTGGGTTGCATGTCGTGCGCGGCCTGCTGCTGTTGACCACCAGTTTCCTGGCCTTCTTGAGCCTGCGGCACATGCCGGTGGGGGAATTCACGGCGATTGTGCTGGTTACTCCACTGGTGGTCACCCTGCTGGCCGCCCGCATGCTGCACGAGCAGGTGTCCGGTGTACGCAAGCTGCTGGTGGCCGGTGGCTTTATGGGCACGCTCACCATTGTGCGTCCCGGCGGGCAAGATTTCAATTGGGCCTTGCTGTTTCCTCTGGGCGTGGTGGCTGCCAACGCAGGATTTCAGTTGCTGACCAGTCGCATGGCGCGCACCGAAAGCTCTTCAAGCATGCAGTTCTACACCAGCTGGATTGGCGCCCTGTTGCCCGCATTCGCCTTGCCCTGGGTGTGGGTGGACATCCGCGATCCGGCGCTGTGGACGGGCTTGCTCTTGATGGGGGTGATGGCCACCGTGGGGCACTTCCTGTTTATCCTGGCGTTCCAGCGGGCGCCGGTGGCCACGCTGATGCCTTACACCTATGCGCAAATCGCCTTTGCCCTGTTGGGCGGCTGGCTGCTGTTCTCGCATGTGCCCGATGGCTGGTCGTTGGCGGGCATGGCGCTGATCGCGGTGTGCGGCGCTGCAGGGGCTTGGCTGAGCGCGCACGAGGCCCGCCTCTCTACCTGAACGCCTTGCCGTGCGCTTGTGGCCCGGAGTGTCAATTTGTTTGTGAGTAAATTCGGTCCTCGCCCTTGCTGCGCGTGCGTGAGTAACTATTGAATTTATAGCGCCACCACTTCGCCCCGCAGCGAGTAGCTGCGTGTTTCGGTAATCCGCACGTCCACCAGTTGCCCGATCAGCCGCGCGGGGCCGGCGAAGTTCACCACCCGGTTGCATTCGGTGCGGCCCATCAGCTCGGACGCATCGCGTTTAGAGACGCCTTCCACCAGAATGCGCTGCACCGTGTTCAGGCGGCTTTCGCTGATGCGGGTGATGCTGGCATTGATCACCTCTTGCAGGTGGTGCAGGCGGCGCAGCTTCACCTCGTGTGGCGTGTCGTCATGCAGATTGGCAGCAGGCGTGCCGGGGCGGGGGCTGAAAATGAAACTGAACGAGTTGTCAAAGCCCACGTCGTCGATCAGCTTCATCATCTTGGTGAAATCGTCCTCCGTCTCGCCCGGGAAGCCCACGATGAAGTCGCTGCTCATGGCCATATCGGGGCGGATGGCGCGCAGCTTGCGGATGGTGCTCTTGTATTCCATGGCGGTGTAGCCGCGTTTCATGGCCATCAGGATGCGGTCCGAGCCGTGCTGCACCGGCAGGTGCAAGTGGCTCACCAGCTTGGGGATCTTGTCGTACGCCGCAATCAGCGAGGGCGTGAACTCGTTGGGGTGGCTGGTGGTGTAACGAATACGTTCAATGCCGGGGATGTCGGCCACGTACTCCAGCAAGGTGGCAAAGTCGGCCATCTCGGCGGTGAGCGAGTTTTCGCTGCCAATCATCTTGGTACGGTAGGCGTTCACGTTTTGGCCCAGGAGCGTGACTTCTTTCACGCCCTGGTCGGCCAGGCCCGCCACTTCCACCAGCACGTCTTCAAACGGGCGGCTCACCTCTTCGCCCCGGGTGTAGGGCACCACGCAGTAACTGCAGTATTTGGAGCAGCCTTCCATGATGCTGACAAAAGCCGAGGCACCTTCTACCTTGGCGGGAGGCAGGTGGTCAAATTTTTCAATCTCGGGGAAGCTGATGTCCACCTGGGCGCGGTCCTGCAGGCGGCGCTGGTTCAGCAGCTCAGGCAGGCGGTGCAGGGTTTGTGGGCCAAACACCACGTCCACATAGGGCGCCCGGGCGATGATGGCAGCGCCTTCCTGGCTGGCCACGCAGCCCCCCACACCAATCTGCACGCCCTTGGCCTTGAGGTGCTTCACTCGCCCGAGGTCGGAAAACACCTTTTCTTGCGCCTTCTCCCGCACCGAGCAGGTGTTGAAGAGAATCAGGTCGGCCTCGTCCACGTTCTGCGTGGGTTCGTACCCTTCGGCTGCGCGCAGCACATCGTTCATTTTGGCCGAGTCGTACTCGTTCATCTGGCAGCCAAAGGTTTTGATAAAGACTTTTTTAGACATGGGGTGGCTTGCTTTTGCTATATATTTAGTAGCTGCTTGCGCAGGTTCTACGCGGGCTAGAGCCCTAAAATGCTTAAGAAACGGGTGGCTTGAAGCCAGCTGCCGCATCAGGGCTTGGCGAGCTGCGCTTCCGCTTCGGTCAGAACCCAGACTTCGTGGACCAAGCCCAAAGGTTCTCGCACATAGGCCACCAGCAGGGATTGCCCCACCAAAGCACCCGACATCACCAGCATGTTGTTGGTGCCGCGAATGCGGGCGCCCGGTGACAAGCGCTCCACCTGGCCATTGATCAGCATTTCAGGCGGATGGGTGATTAGCATGGCACCGAGCTTGGCGGTCGGCGGAAACGGACGTGCGGTGGTGACTTGCGCCATGGCCGATGCGCCAAAGCAGAGCAGGGCGGTAAGCAGGGCGATGCGCCATGCCGCAAGGTACGGCGCAGGCTTGGGGAGGCAGCGGTTCATGGTATGTGTCCAGAGGCTGGTTGAAAAAAGCAGGCAGGCATGCTACCACGGGCCCTGTTTTGCAGCCGCATTCAAGGGGTACTGGCTACAATTTGGCGCATCCGCAATGGGTGGACAGGAGTTGGTTTGAAAAAAATTTGGCGGGGCACGCATTTCACCGGGTTCGTGTATGGCGTAGTACTGTTGCTGCTCGTCCATCTGGTGGGAACCCTTGGCTACAGGTACATCGGGCGCCCGTCCGCGACCTGGATTGACAGTTTTTACATGACCTTCATCACCGTGGCCACCATTGGTTATGGCGAAACAGTCGATCTAAGCCACCATCCCATCGGGCGCTTGTTCACCGTGTTCATTGCCGTGGTGGGCATTGGCACCATGAGCTACCTGTTCTCCACCTTTGTGGCACTTCTGCTCGAATCGGATCTGAATGCTGCGCTGAGGAAAAAACGCATGGAAAAGAAAATTGCTACCCTCACAGGGCACTACATCGTGTGCGGCATCGGTCGCGTGGGCTCCAACGTGGCCCATGAGCTGCTCAAAACCCACCGCACCCCGGTGGTGATCGAGAGCGACCGGGCCGCACTGGACCGCTGGCTGGAGCACCACCCCGATGCGCTCTACCTGCACGCCGACGCAGCCGACGACGATGCTCTGCATACGGCGGGCGTTTTGTCCGCAGCGGGCGTGTTTGCCGTCACCGCCGACGACAGCCATAACCTGATGGTGTCACTCTCCGTCAAGCTGCTCAATCCCAAGGCCCGGGTGGTGGCCCGGCTGCACGACATTCGCAATGCCAACAAAGCGCGCCGCGCCGGGGCGGACGAAATTGTTTCCCCCGACTTCACCGGCGGTATGCGTATTGCCTCGGCCATGTTGCGCCCGCATGTGGTGAATTTCATGGACCAGATGCTCCACAGCGATGACGGTTTGCGTGTGGAAGAGGTGCTGGTGCCTGCGGGGCATCCCGCCACGCCGCTGTCCGACCTGGTGCCCAAGTCCAGGGAATACATCCTCATGGCCACCCACGAGCAGGGCAAATGGGTGTTCAACCCCGCCGACGACCATGTGGTTAAGGCGGGCACCGCTTTGGTGCTGATGGCCAGCCCCGGTGGGCGTGTACACCTAGAAAAGCGGCTCAAGGGGTGAATGCGGGATGCGCTGGTTGCCCCTCAAGTACAATCCCCCCAAATATGTTCAGACCACTGGACTTTCTAATCGCAAGGCACTCAGGGGAGGCCTTTTTTCTTATTCTCTGGAAATTTGAGTAGTTCGAAGGCTTTTGTTGGTGTCCATCGCTCCGTCCCTTGTGAATCAAGCAGTCCCGCAGCACATTGCCATCATCATGGATGGCAACCGCCGGTGGGCCAAAAAGGTGGGCCTGCCCGCTGCAGTTGGCCACGCCAGCGGTGCGCGCCAGGTGCGCAGCATTGTGCAAGCCTGCGCCGACCGCGGTGTTCGGTACCTCACCCTGTTTGCCTTCAGCACCGAAAACTGGCAACGCCCGCAAGACGAAGTGTCCAGCCTCATGGCCTTGCTGGCGCTGTACCTGAAAAAAGAAGTCAACGACATGAACGCCAAAGGCGTGCGCCTCAAAGTAGTAGGCAACACGTCAGGGTTTGATGCCAAGATTCAGGAGCTGATTCGCAACGCCCAAGACAAAACCGCCCACAATGACGCTATCACCCTCACCGTTGCAGCCAACTACGGCGGCCGCTGGGACGTGGTTCAGGCGGTCAAGGCATGGCAAGCCGCCCATCCCGGCCAGCCGGTGGACACTATGGACGAAGCCGCTTTGAGCGCCTACCTGGGCACCGCCTACGCGCCCGACCCCGATTTGCTCATCCGCACCGGCGGCGAGTCGCGCATCAGCAACTTCATGCTGTGGCAACTGGCCTATACCGAACTGTTCTTTACCGATGCGTTGTGGCCCAACTTCACCGTCGATGTGCTGGACCAAGCCATTGCCTGGTACGGTGCGCGCGACCGCCGGTTTGGGGGCTCTGGTGCTGAAACTCCCGCTTGTATTTAGGTTTCGATCTAGATTGGTCTATTTTTCTCTGCATTGTCCATGTTGAAACCATTTTCTAAGTCCATTTATCTGCGCACGGTGCTTGTCGGCCTTGGCCTGGCATTGAGTGCAGGGTTGCAGGCCCAAACGGCTGCCTCCGCTTTCTCCGGCGGGGCTGCTGTTTCGGCAGGTGCTACCGCTGCTACTACAGGCGCAACAGCAGCGGCCCCCGCTGCACCTGCAGCCGGGCGGGCAGACGCCCTCCAGCAGGCAATGCAGCAAACCACAGTGCAAGATGTTACGAAATCTGGGGCGGATACCGCAGGTGCCGATGCCGGACGTACGCGCTCAACTGCCCGTGTATCCGGCCCCAATCAATTTCAACGCTTTGTGCAAGAAACCACGGGCCGTTTGTTGCCCGTGTATGGCCACGATTTGTTTGACAACCCCCAGGCCTATGCCGCCAATACGGCAGTGCCGGCCCCTGCGGATTACCTGCTGGGCGCTGGGGACGAGATTCAACTCAAGGTCTGGGGCCCGGTAGATTTCAGCACCAGCCTGACCATTGACCGCAATGGCCAGGTGAATATCCCCAAAGTGGGGGTGCTTACCTTGGCTGGCGTGGCAGTGCGGGATCTTGAAACCACCTTGCGCAGTCAGTTGGGCAAAGTCTTTACCAACTTCCAAGCCAGCGCCACTTTAGGTCGCTTGCGGGGTATTCAGGTGTATGTGGTGGGCCAGGCCCGGCAGCCCGGCACTTTTCAGCTGTCCAGTCTCAGCACCCTGGTCAATGCGCTTTTTGCCAGCGGTGGCCCCAGTGCCAATGGTTCCATGCGCAATATCGAACTCAAGCGCGGTGGGAAAACCATCAGCACCATCGACCTCTACGACTTTATCGCGCGGGGCGACAAATCCCGTGACCTGCCCCTGATGTCGGGCGACATTATTGTTATCCCACCGGTGGGCCCCCGTGTGGCCGTGACCGGCGCTTTTGACCAAGCCGCCATTTTTGAGCTCAAGCCGGGCACCACCAGCGTGGCTGACATTTTGTCTTTGGGCGGCGGTGTACCTGCACTGGCTACCACCCAAAAGGCGCTGCTGGAGCGTATTGTGAGCGACAGCAATCCACCACGCCAAGTGCAAGAACTTGTGCTCAACGAGCAAGGCTTGCGCCAGCCGCTGCGTGATGGTGACGTGCTCACCTTGTTGGGAATCAGTCCCGCCTTTGCCAATGCCGTGACCCTGCAGGGTACGGTAGCTGCGCCGTTGCGTTACCGCTGGTTTGAAGGTATGAAAATACTGGATTTGATCCCCGAACGCGATGCCCTGCTGACAGGGGACTACTACAAACGCAAAAATCTTTTGGTGCAAAACGCCGAAGTGGCCTACAGTGCCGGCAGCAATGTGGCCACCCGCATCCGCAGCATGGCAGACCAAATCAACTGGGATTACGCGGTGATCGAGCGGCTAGACCGCACCAAGCTTACCACCGAGCTCATCCCCTTTAACCTCGGCAAAGCCGTTTTGCAGCGCGACCCTGCGAGCAATCTGCCGCTGCAGCCCGGTGACGTGGTTACCATCTTGAGCCAAAGCGACTTGCGTGTGCCGCAAGACCGTCAGTCAAGACTGGTGCGTGTGGAGGGCGAAGTTGCTACGCCAGGCGTGTACCAAACTACTCCCGGCGAGACACTGCCCCAGTTGCTCAAACGCATTGGGGGTCTAACACCTCAGGCCTACGTGTTTGGCACAGAGTTCTCACGGGAATCCGTGCGCGTACGCCAGCAGGAAAACCTGAATACCCTTATTCGAAGGCTGGAGGCACAGTTTCAATCGCAGTCCGGCTCTGTTGCCGCCAATCGGGCTGCGGACGGTTCCGCTCAGTTGCAAGTGCTGCAACTGCAGCAAGCCCAGCAAAGAGCCCAGATCGAGCGGCTTAAATCCTTCAAAAGCAACGGGCGCGTGGCCCTGGAACTTGAACCACAAGCACAGACTCTCGCAGCCCTGCCAGCCGTGGCGTTGGAAGATGGTGACCGCATCCTAGTGCCTGCAACGCCTGGCTTTGTATCAGCGGCTGGATCAGTCAACAATGAAAATGTGTTTGTTTACAAGACTGGTAAGACCGTGGCTGATGTTCTCAGGTCTGCCGGCCTCGCCGAAGACGCAGAAGTGGACCAGGTTTTTGTGCTGCGTGCGGACGGCAGCATGATCTCACGGCGTGATCGCGGAGGCTTGTTTGGCGGTGGTTTTGATTCCATCCCGCTCATGCCCGGCGACACCGTGGTGGTCCCTGCACAAATTGACCGCGAAAGCCGCTACAGCATCGTAACCCGTGCATTCAAAGACTGGACCCAAATATTGTCCAACTTTGGGCTGGGTGTAGCAGCCATTAATTCCATCAGCAAGCTGTAACGCCATGAATTCAAACGACGCCATTGCGAGTGAGGCGCGGCAATCCACTTCGCCCGAAGACGACGAAATCAGCCTGCTGGACCTGCTGCAAGTGGTGGCAGATAATCTACGCCTGTTGGTGCTGGCGCCCCTGGTTACAGGCCTGTTGGCGCTTGGCATCACCTTTGCCATACCGCCCACTTTTACCGCCACAACCAAATTCATGCCGCCGCAGCAGCAACAAAGCGGGGGTGCCGCCATGCTGTCAAGCCTTGGCGCCCTGGGTGGTTTGGCTGGTGCAGCCAGTGGCTTGAAGAACCCTGCAGACCAATACGTTGCCTTCCTTAAAAGCCGGTCAGTGCAAGATGCGCTGATTGACCGCTTCAAACTCATGGACCGATACGAATCCAAGTTCAAAAGCGACACTCGAACCACATTGGACGGTTTCAGTAGAATCGCCAGCGGCAAAGATGGCCTCATAACAATTGACCTGGATGACAAAGACCCCAATTTTGCAGCTCAAATGGCTAATGCCTATGTCGAAGAACTGGGTCACCTGCTCAACCGACTTGCCGTTACTGAGGCTCAGCAACGTCGAGTCTTCTTTGAAAAGCAATTGACCAGCGCCAAAGACAACTTGGTCAAGGCCGAGCAAGCGCTCAAGGCCAGCGGCGTTAACAGCAGCGCTCTCAAAGCCAGTCCCGGGGCTGCGGTGGAAGGCCTGGCCAAACTCAAGGCCAGCATCACTGCGCAAGAAATCAAGCTTTCTAGTATGCGCGGTTATTTGGCTGAATCGGCCCCAGACTTTAAACAAGCACAAACCGAATTGTTTGCCATGCGCAGCCAGATGGCTCATGCCGAAAAGGAGGAGCCGGCCACCAGTGGCGACAGCGACTACATTGCCAAATTCCGTGACTTCAAATACCACGAAACCCTGTTTGAGTTGTTTGCTAAACAATACGAAATGGCCCGTGTAGACGAAAGCCGTGAAGGCGCCATCATTCAGGTGGTAGATATCGCCCAGCCACCCGAACACAAAGCCAAGCCCAAGAATGCGCTGATTGCGCTGATGACCACCCTGGCCGTGGGCTTTGCACTACTGCTATTCATTTTCATCCGCCAAGGCCTGCGGGGTGCCGCTCAAACGCCCGAGTCGTCCGAAAAGCTGGCTCGCCTGCAAAAAGCATGGGCCAAAGCTCTAGGTCGCCGCGCCACCAATCCGTCATTGCAAGCGCAGCGCGGCAATCCATGACCCAACAACTCAAAATCTACGTTGCTGGACGCCGTGGCTTGGACGGCTCGGCTATCATGCGCACCCATCCAGAACTGGACAGCACCAAGCAAGCTGTTGCTCAAGCATCTTTCTAGGCCGAAAAGCCAATTTAATTAGGTTTCTACTTCATGCTAACTAACAAAACCATCCTCATCACTGGCGGCACTGGCTCCTTCGGCAACACTTTTGTGCCCATGACCCTAGCCAAATACAGCCCCAAAAAAATCATCATCTTCTCTCGTGACGAGATGAAACAGTGGGATATGGCCAAAAAGTTCGAAGGTGACCCCCGCGTGCGCTTTTTCATAGGCGACGTTCGCGACAAAGACCGTTTGTACCGTGCCCTGGACGGGGTTGACTACGTAGTGCATGCAGCAGCAACTAAAATTGTACCAACCGCAGAGTACAACCCGTTTGAATGCGTCAAGACCAACATCAACGGCGCCATGAATTTGATCGATGCCTGCATCGACAAAGGTATTAAGCGCGTGGTTGCCCTGTCCACCGACAAAGCCAGCAGCCCCATCAACCTTTATGGCGCCACCAAACTAGCGTCAGACAAACTCTTTGTCGCAGGCAACTCTTACTCCGGCGCTCATGACACCCGCTTTAGCGTGGTGCGCTATGGCAACGTAATGGGCTCACGTGGCTCTGTGATCCCGTTCTTTCTCTCCATTAAGGCTAAGGGGACATTGCCAATCACCGACCAGCGTATGACGCGGTTCATGATTTCGCTGGAAGAGGGTGTGGAACTGGTCTGGCATGCTTTTGAGGACATGCATGGTGGCGAGATTTATGTGAAGAAAATCCCGTCCATGAAAGTAACAGATGTTGCCATTGCCACCGTACCTGATGCTAAACATGAAATTGTTGGTATCCGTCCAGGCGAAAAGCTGCATGAGCAGATGATTAGTGCTGAAGATGCGTTGTACACCTACGAATACCCGGAGCATTTCAAGATACTGCCGGTTATCAATAACTGGAGTAGTGATCCGGCGCGTATCAAGGAAGGGAAGAAAGTCGCAGAGAATTTTGTTTACTCCAGCGACAACAATACCGAGTGGATGTCAGTCAGCGAACTGCAGGCTTGGATCGAAGTCAACCGCGAGAAGATCGGGAGCATCTAATGCAGCAGAGCATTCCCTATGGCCGTCAGGACATTACGCAGGCTGACATCGACGCTGTGGTGTTAGTGCTGCAGTCGGACTATTTGACGCAAGGCCCGATGGTGCCCAAGTTTGAACAGGCAGTGGCCAGTTATTGTGGCACAACGCATGCGCTGGCCGTCAACAGCGCCACCTCCGCGTTGCACATCGCCTGCTTGGCCCTGGGTCTGGGCTCTGGGGATTGGTTATGGACCTCGCCCATTACCTTTGTCGCATCCGCCAACTGTGGCCTGTATTGTGGCGCCCAAGTTGACTTTGTGGAAATCGACCCGCGTACCTACAACATGTGCCCGAAAGCACTCGCACTCAAGCTGGAGCAGGCCGAGCGCGAAAATCGTCTGCCCAAAGTGCTCGTGCCTGTGCACCTGTGTGGACAGCCTTGCGACATGCAGGCCATTCATAGCTTGGCCCAGCGTTACGGTTTCAAGGTCATTGAAGATGCATCTCATGCTATCGGTGGCCGATACCAAGGCCGCCCTATCGGCAACTGCGAATACAGCGATATCACTGTATTCAGCTTCCATCCCGTCAAGATCATTACCACTGCTGAAGGTGGAATGGCATTGACCAATGACGTTGAGTTGGCCAACAAGTTGGCTCTTCTGCGCAGTCACGGCATCACGCGTGACTCTGCACAAATGACCCACGAGCCAGATGGTCCTTGGTACTACCAACAGATCGATCTAGGTTTTAATTACCGAATGACCGAACTGCAGGCCTCCTTAGGCGTGACTCAGATGGAGCGTCTGAAAGAGTACGTGGCCCGACGCCACCAGTTGGCCCGCCGGTACGACGAGTTGCTGGCCCCCCTGCCAGTGACCCCCCCCTGGCAGCATTCCGACAGCTACTCCGGCCTGCACCTTTATGTGATCCGCCTACAACTGGACAAGATCTGCCACAGCCACCGTGAAGTGTTCGAGGCAATGCGGACGCAAGGCATTGGCGTCAACCTGCACTACATCCCAGTGCACACCCAGCCTTATTACGAACGCATGGGCTTCAAGGCGGGAGACTACCCGGAAGCTGAAAACTATTACCGCGAAGCGATCAGTCTGCCGATGTATCAAACACTGACTGATGAACAACAAGAAAAAGTTGTGTCTGCGCTAGAAACTGCCCTCGCTTTATGAAAATTGCGCTGGGAACTGTTCAGTTTGGACTTGAATACGGCGTTGCCAATCAGTCAGGCCGGGTACGGCTTGAAGATGTCAAGAATATTCTTCAGCAAGCCACTGCACAAGGTATTGACACATTGGACACCGCCATTGCCTATGGCGATAGTGAAAGTGTCCTCGGGCAAGCGGGCGTGGAAAGTTGGAACGTAGTAACCAAGTTGCCCGCGCTGCCAGAAAGCTGTGCTGATGTTGCAGGCTGGGTCGAAGCGCAAATAGAAGGCTCACTCAGCCGTCTTGGCGTCAGCCAATTACATGGCGTGTTGCTCCATCGTCCCGAACAATTGCTGGGTGAAAATGGCAAGCCGTTGTTTGAAGCTCTTCAACACATCAAGGCGCAAGGCATCACCCGGAAAATTGGGGTGTCAGTCTATGGGCCGGAAGAGCTTGACATGCTCATGGGTGAGATGCAGTTTGACCTTGTGCAAGCGCCATTGAATATTCTGGATCGCCGCTTGGTGGGGTCTGGCTGGGCCAGGCGGCTAAGGGAACAAGGGACAGAGGTGCACGTGCGCTCTGCGTTCTTGCAAGGCTTGTTGTTGATGGCAGCAGATCAACGGCCTGAAAAATTTGCACGCTGGCGTACCAGCTGGTTTGAATGGACGCGATGGCTTGGCGAAACCGGATTAACACCTCTTCAGGCCTGCCTAGGGTATGCCTTGGGCGTTGAAGAAGTTGACAAGGTTGTGGTCGGCGTGGACAGCGTCAAGCAGCTCCAAGAAATTCTTGTGGCATCTCACACAGTGTTGCCAAGCCTGCCCAATTGGCCGCATCCCATTGATACAGACCTGATTAATCCAGGTCGCTGGAACCAGATATGAAAGCTGTTGCCATTGTCCAGGCCCGCATGGGCTCAACCCGCCTGCCCAACAAGGTGATGAAGCCGATTGGCGGCGTTCCCATGATTGAGGTGCTGTTGGCCCGCTTGGCCCGTGCCAAAGAAGTCAATGGAATCATGGTGGCCACCTCGGTGGATCCGCGCAACCAGCCATTGGCTGATCATGTGGCTGCACTTGGATATAAGTGCTATCGCGGTAGCGAAAATGATGTGCTTGACCGGTATGTCCAGGCCGCAAAATTAGCGAATGCTGATGTGGTGGTGCGAATCACAGGAGACTGCCCATTGGTTGATCCTGCCTTAGTCGACGAGGTCATTCATCGGTTCAAGGCCACCAATGTGGACTATTGCAGCAATACTGCTCCACCAACCTTTCCAGATGGTCTAGATATCGAGGTCTTCACCTTAGCCGCACTAGATAAAGCGACGCAAGAAACCAGCAAGCCCTTTGACCACGAGCATGTGACGCCTTATCTGCGCGAGTCCGAACAATTCAAGCGAGCTGGCTTGCAACACAGCGAAGACCTTTCCGGCTTGCGCTGGACAGTGGATGAGCCAGCAGACTATGACGTTGTGTCAAAAGTATTTGCGCATTTCGCCCCCGACATCCATTTCAACTGGCTACAGGTTTTGCAATTGCAGCGCAGCCAGCCTGAAATTTTTAATTCCAACCAAAACCTGATTCGTAACGAAGGAGCCACAATGGGTACCGGTCAAAAACTCTGGAAACGCGCCAAGCAAATCATCCCCGGCGGCAACATGCTGCTCTCGAAACGTGCGGAAATGTTTCTGCCGGAACAGTGGCCCGCCTACTTCAGCAAAGCCAAAGGTTGCAAAGTCTGGGACCTGGACGGCAACGAGTATATCGACATGTCCATCATGGGCATTGGTACCAATATTTTGGGCTATGGCCACCCCGAGGTGGATGCAGCCGTGCAGCAAACCGTGGCTACCGGCAATATGTCCACCTTCAACTGTCCGGAAGAGGTTTACCTGGCCGAGAAGCTCGTTGAGCTCCATCCATGGGCTGACATGGCTCGCCTCGCCCGCTCAGGTGGAGAGGCCAATGCGATTGCCATACGCATTGCGCGTGCTGCTTCGGGCAAAGATAAGGTGGCCGTGTGCGGCTACCATGGCTGGCACGACTGGTATTTGGCTGCCAACTTGGGTGATGGTGAAAACTTAGCCGGCCATTTGTTGCCGGGCCTTGACCCCAATGGCGTGCCGCAAAACCTGCGTGGCACAGTCTTCCCGTTCAATTACAACAATTTCGCAGAGCTTGAGACACTGGTGAACACGCAGGACATCGGAGTCATCAAGATGGAGGTTGTGCGCAACAAAGGGCCGGAAGACAACTTCCTGCACAAAGTGCGCAAGCTTGCGACTGATCGCGGCATTGTCTTGATTTTTGACGAATGCACCTCAGGCTTCCGTCAGACATTTGGTGGTTTGCACAAAATGTATGGCGTAGAGCCCGACATGGCCATGTTCGGTAAGGCGCTGGGTAATGGCTACGCCATTACCGCCACCATCGGCCGTCGCGAGATCATGGAGGCGGCTCAATCCACCTTCATCAGCAGCACCTTCTGGACCGAGCGTATTGGCCCAACTGCAGCTTTGAAAACACTGGAAGTCATGGAGCGCCTGCAGTCTTGGGACACCATTACTCAGACCGGCTTGCAAATCCGTCAGCGTTGGCAGCAACTGGCTGATATGCACGGTCTCAAGATTGATCACTGGGGTTTGCCTGCGCTCACAGGTTTTACCTTCCAAAGCCCCAATGCATTGGCCTACAAGACTCTCATCACCCAGGAGATGCTGGCCAAAGGCTATCTGGCCGGCAACAGCGTTTACGTTTGCACCGAGCACACGCCAGAAGTCGTGGATGGCTTCTTCGATGCATTGGATCCAGTGTTTGGGCTCATCAAAGAATGTGAATATGGGCGCGATGTGATGAGCCTGTTGAAGGGGCCGGTATGCCATGGTGGCTTTAAACGCCTGAACTAAACGTTGATGAAAATCGCCTTCCGCACCGACGCCTCCCTGCAAATGGGCAGCGGCCACGTCATGCGTTGCCTGACGCTGGCCGACGCCCTCAAGGCCCAAGGTGCGAAATGCCACTTCATCAGTCGCGAGCACCCTGGTCATCTGCTGGAGGTCATTCGTCAACGGGGCCATGCCTTGAGTGAACTCCCGGCAGGCAACCTGATGTCGGCAACAGCGAATGACCCCAAGCAGCAACCGGTCCACACCGCTTGGCTGGGTTGCGACTGGCAAACTGACGCCCAACAGGCCGGGGCCATTCTGGCCGGCTTGCAGCCTCACTGGCTCGTCGTAGACCATTACGCCCTCGATGGGCGCTGGGAAGAGACGGTTGCGCTGCATTACCGCAAACTGCTGGTCATTGACGACCTAGCTGACCGTCCCCACCGTTGCGACCTGCTGCTTGATCAAAACCTGGGACGCCAGCAAGAGGACTACGCCCAGCTGGTGCCCGCACATTGCCAGGTGCTCACGGGTCCGCACTACGCCCTGCTGCGCCCCGAATTTGCCGCGCTGCGCGACTACAGCCTCAAGCGCCGTGCCAATCCCCAACTCAAGCAACTGCTAATCACCATGGGTGGCGTCGACCTGCCCAATGCGACTAGCCAAATACTCGCGGCCCTGAAAGCCAGCCCGTTGCTCGCTGACTGCCGCCTTACCGTCGTCATGGGCGCAACAGCCCCTTGGCTGGCGCAAGTGCGCGAACTGGCCGCGCAAATGCCGTGGCGGACTGAGGTACTGGTGAACATCACGGACATGGCCCAGCGTATGGCAGACAGTGATCTTGCTATCGGTGCAGCTGGCAGCACATCGTGGGAGCGGTGTTGTTTAGGAGTGCCGACTATGATCGTGGTACTGGCGGAAAATCAACAACCAGGCGCCTTAGCCCTGGAGGCTGCACATGCAGCCTGTTTGCTTGGGGGGGGGGGCGATATCGCGATGCAACTGCCGTTGGCGATCCGTGAATTGATCGTTTCAGAGTGCCAGATGGGCATGAGTCTTGCCGCAAGTGCTATCACTGACGGGCAGGGCGTTGACAAGATCCTGAAAGCGATAGGAATGCTCAATGCTTGAATCAACGCCAGTGCCATCTCAAATTCGGCCCATGATCCATGCAGATCTAGAGCTTGTGCTGGCGTGGCGCAACCATCCAGAAGTTCGACGCTACATGTACACCCAGCACGAAATCACGCTAGATGAACATCAGCGCTGGTTTGAGCACGCCTCAACGGACCTCAAAAAACACCTACTGATTTTTGAAATGAATCAGCCGCCCAAGCCCATGGGGTTTGTAAATTTCAACGAAACGGGCAACGGGGGCATTGCCGACTGGGGTTTCTATGTTGCACCCGAGGCACCCAAACGCAGCGGGCGGCAACTTGGTCGCGCGGCGCTTAACTATGCCTTTGCTCAACTCAAACTCCACAAAGTCTGTGGCCAGGCGCTGGCGTACAACGAACGCTCCATCCAGTTTCACCAATCCCTGGGTTTCCAGCAGGAAGGCATGTTGCATGACCAGCATTTCGATGGTGAACGCTATCACCACGTCATCTACTTTGGTCTGCTAAGCCATGAATGGCAACCCAATCCGTAAGACACAAGAAAGAGCATCATGTCGAATCATCCCAACATCACCATTGCAGGCCGTCGGATCGCAGCTGACGAAGCACCCTACGTCATCGCCGAAATGTCCGCAAACCACAACGGCCACATTGAAACCGCCTTCAAACTCATTGAAGCTGCCAAACAAGCCGGTGCTGATGCTGTCAAGCTGCAAACCTATCGCCCTGACACCATCACCCTGAATTGCGAAACGGAAGACTTTCGCATTCACGGCGGTCTTTGGGACGGACGGACACTTTACGAATTGTATGAAGAAGCACACATGCCGTGGGACTGGCACGCCCCGCTATTTGCGCACGCCCGCAAACAATGCATCACCATTTTCAGTTCACCCTTTGACAACACCGCCGTCGATCTGCTGGAAGACCTGAACGCACCAGCCTACAAGATTGCGTCTTTTGAAGCTGTGGATATTCCACTAATCAAGTACGTCGCCAGCACCGGCAAGCCCATGATCATTTCCACAGGCATGGCCGATGCCGAAGAGATTCAAGAAGCGATCGACGCTGCCCGCGAAGGCGGCTGCAAAGAACTGGCCATCCTGCACTGCGTTAGCGGGTACCCAGCACCGGCAGAAGACTACAACCTGCGCATCATCCCCGATATGATTCAGCGCTTTGGGCTAACCGTCGGTCTTTCTGACCACACCCTGGACAACACTACCGCTATCACCAGTGTGGCAATGGGTGCCTCGATTATTGAAAAGCACTTCACTCTTGACCGTAAAGGCGGCGGCCCGGATGACAGTTTCTCGCTGGAACCCGCTGAATTGGCTGCGTTGTGCAAAGATAGCAAGACGGCTTGGGCAGCGCTGGGGCGCGTGGACTATGGAAGGAAATCAAGCGAGCTGGGAAATGCCAAATTCCGGCGTTCACTATATTTTGTGAAAAATATGAAAGCCGGGGATGTAATTACTTCTGATGCAGTGCGTAGCGTGCGACCCGGGTATGGCTTGTCTCCGAAGTATATGGATCGGGTGCTAGGCCAAAAGATAAACCGGGATTGCACGTCTGGTACGCCAGTAACGTGGGATAGTTTGTACTTGGCACATACCGCACAGCAGTAGTAAATGAAACCCCGCGTGTGGAAAACAAGGTTTGCCACACTAGATTTTGCCTCTACTGTGTGTCGATACCCATTAATTCAGCATTCTAAAGTCTACGCTCAGGCCGTTATAAAAATATAAACAATATTATGATGCGCCAGTATTTTTGTTGAGTCCTTCCATTTTTCGCTTGGGGAAATATATAGAGTGACTTTTGGTAATTCATGAGCTTGGTTTGTTTTATGCAAGTCTCCAGAAAACGCTTGAGCAACCTTTGCAACAGCTATAAGTTATTGATTTACTTGGGACGAGTTAAGGCGAGATGTAAGTAAATATGGGAAATATTATCTTTGCAAAATTATGATTTCAAGTTAGAAAATATGCGCAACGAAATATAATTATAAATGAAAATCAAATACAAAATATTTTCCATGCGCAAATCAAATATTGCGCAAAGCATTATTATTTTTCTTGTTATTTTGGTTGTATTGATGCCAAGAATTCCCATACTGCCATTGGGTTTTGGTGAGTTATCCATTCGAATTGATGGCGTCACCTCTGCACTTATAGGGCTGCTTGCATTATACGTCTTGAGGGTGAAATTAACCTTAATTCCATTGTTTGTTCTTGGTTTTTTATACGCGCAAAATTTTAATTTTTTTGCCATTTCAATGGGTTTATTTTTACAGGTATTGAGTATTTTTACTCTGCCAATCTTGTTTTTTCATTTTGGAAAAAAAAATTTCGCATTAAGCATGGTTATATTGCAGCGTGCTGAAGCGATGGTAGTTTGGTACGCATTAATAAATGTCACTATTGCCATCGTCTCTAGAAATATTTCTCTGGAAATATGTGCTGATTCATTGACAAATACAGGTTGTATTGGGGCGTACGGTTTACTGGATAGGCCGTACGTATTTTCAATCTTCATTGGGTGTGGTTTTATTTTTTTGTGCTCTAGTAGTTTTTTTTCATTTTTGAAAACTTCAATTTTGTTATATGGACTGTTGATTAGTGATTCCCGTTCAATAGCTGCAATCATGTTTGTACTGGGCATCGTCGTTTATTTGAAACAACAAAAAATTTCTCTTGGGAGGACTGTTTCATTGGGTTTAATGGTTGCCATTCTGTTGATTTCAGTTTCACTTGGTGATGGAAAAATGAGTTTGACAACTGCACAAATCAATGAGGTTGATCCATCTTGGTTGATGCGTTTAAATAGTATTGAGCAATATATGGGGTGGGTTGATATTTCCAAATTTATATTTGGTGATGGTGCATTGGCTTTTTATCAATTTTCAGAGCAGTATGGTCAGCCTGGTCCTATGGATAACCTCTACTTTAGGGTTGCCTCTGAAATTGGGGTTGCGGGAAGTTTTGTTTTATTATTAATATATCTATATCCTCTTTTTCGTAGTGCAAAAAGATATGGAAACCTCTTTTTGTTTGGTGTGTATGTTGTGGCTGTATCAGTTATTTCTATTTTTCAAGAATCATTGATTACCCCGCGAGCGGGGCATGTATTGGTAATGCTTGGAATATACTTGGTGCATAGAAATGCAGCGCAATTTCAGGATGGTTCGGTGAGATTTTTTGGGGAATGTAAATGAAGATTGTCACTGAGTTTGATATTTGCACAGTAATTCGCAATCATAAATAAAGTGACAGCGTGGTTGTAAAAACTAAGAGAATATCTTAAATATTATTTTTAATTTGCATTGGTTTAATTATCTTGCGATAATTAGTTTCATTAATTCTGGTGTGTCAATTGTGTTTTAATGCATTTGACTATTAACAATAATATTGACTTGAAATTTATTTTGTTTTTTGATATTTCACTGAGAGCGCTCACTATTGTTGTTAGAGCGTTATTTGTATTTTATCTGGCTAAAATATTAACCCTTGGGGATTTTGGGAGGTATACGTACCTAATTGCCAGTGTTGCATTTTTTATGTATTTGGCAGGAGCGGATTTCTATGCGTATGCTCACCGTGAAATGCTATCTGGCCGCTGTACTACAGCTGAGACGATTAAATCTCAAATCGTATTTTTGATGGGGTCTGTGACACTGGCCGCTGGGCTCTCGGTGATTGCGTCTTGGGGTAGTTTGTCGCCGTCATATTTGATTTTTCTGACTTTGCTGCTGGTAGGCGAGTCGTTGGCAGCGGAGTGCGTACGTTTCCTGATCGCCTGTGGCAGACCAAGTGCGGCTAATGCGGTAAATTTCTTGAAGTCTGCAGGTTGGATGTTGCCGCTTTGGGCTTGGGTGCACTTGCACGAGAGTTTGACAATGGAAGCGTTATTGATGGCATGGGCTCTTGGGCTCATGGTAGCGGTGCTCGGAGGCATTTTGTGGGCTCCGGTGACATGGAAACAAGTGGTTGTCGCTGAGGTTCCTACAAATTTTTTTCGTCAAGCTTGGCTAATGTTGCCAAAAATACTGCTTGGAACACTCGCTTTACGGGCTTTGTTTTCTTTGGATCGTTTGGTGGTGAGCTATGGATTTGATGCTGCGATGCTGGGCACTTATGGTTTTTTTGTGGCGGTTGCTTCGGCCTATTTGGCCGTGATGGACGCAGGCATACTTGCGCGCCTATTTCCGCCGTTGGTCGCTGCCGCAGTATCCAACCATATACTCGCGCAACAATATCGCAGGAAGATGGAGACGGCTGCAATCCTGGGAGGTTTCTTGGCGTGGGTGGCCTACATGCTTCTGATTGATCGAGTTATTGGCTATATCGGCAAACCACACTTTCTTGCGTACAAGCAACTGGGAAGCTTGATACTGATTGCTTATGTGGTGTACGCAGCCTCCATGGGTGCTCATTACATTCTGTATGGGCGCAAGCAGGACATGCAGATTATGGCCGTGCATGTCTTTGGCATGTTACCCTTTGCCGTCATGATCTGGCTAGCTACACGATGGTCTCAACCCGAGCTAGTCGCATGGGGAGTCTTACTATCAATGAGCCTACAGTTCGGGTTGAAGAGTTACTTGGCGCAACAACATGAATCAAACTAACCCGAATCTCTTGTTCGAATACATCCTGGAACGCGAAGCTGGTGTACGTGGCAAGACCCTCTTCATTCAGTTCAGGCGCATCTTGCTGCGCCGGGCTCTGCTGTTGTTCCTGGCCTTGCCGTTGGATCTGATCGCCATGTGCGTTCAGATGCTTCGATGGCCGTGGCAGCCGCGCAGAAAAACGATCACACTGACACGGATGGTGCCAGATCTTCTCGCCCAATTGACAGGCTCTGGCTTGGTGTATGCGGGGCCTCCCTCATGGGCTGCGTTTGCCTGGCGGCAACATGCGGCCTATATGCCGGCTTCGGTACCCTATATCTTGTTGACGGTAGCGCTATACCTCCCAAACGAAGCGCGCAATATTTTGGGACGATGGACACTGCGCTGGGTAGACTGGCTCTACAAGCTATACAAAGTCGATATTGCCAGTGTACTGGTGCATTCCGATGCCCTACCTTTTGCTCGTGCTTTTGTGCTACAAGCCCGCGATCGAGGTATGAAAACCATCTGCGTACAACACGGAATTTTTCACGCGAACAGCGGGATTAAAAATTTTGATGGTTATCTTTGCGATTTGAATGTAGTTCGTTCTCGTGAAGACGGAGAGTTAATTGCATCAAGTAATCGAGCAACGGAATTGTGCGTGGAGCCTGATTTTTTCCTAACTACCTTCCCGGACTTTAATTCAGAGAATTTAAGCCCGGTTATTACTTTAGTAGGGGAAGGCTGGCACACTGTTGATGAAGTTTTTTCAAAAAGCTACATCGAGAAATTACGACAGCTAGAGGTGGAGCTATTTTCATTGGGTTGTCATGTACTATTTCGTCCGCATCCTAGCGAAAGATCATTTGCAAAGAAATTCGGATTCCAGCAATTGGATTTGACCGACCTTGGCATCAGCATGGCGAAAACTGATGTGTATTTGGGGTTTTCTTCAACCTTGTTGATCGAGGCCGCAGCTGCAGGTTGTTCGGTAGCACAACTGCCTGTAGATGGCGTATTCAATACGGGTATGAATCGGGCAGGAATTCATGTTTTTCGAGCAGAGTCGGCGCAAGATGTTTTTCGATTAACTGCCATGGCGCGTACTCAGCGGCCACCTGCTGGTGATCTAGTAGGTAGAAAGAATAGAGCGGTCGATCGCGTGTATCAAGAGATTAAAAAATCAAATTGAGAGAATATGAATTCTGAAGTTGTTTTGGCAGATTATGAATTAACAAATGCTCAAAAAAATAAAGAGCTGTGGCCGCGCTTTGCGGTTTGTTTAGCCGCATACAACGGCATGGCTTTTATTGTGGAGCAAATTGAATCTATCCTTCAACAGAAGTACGTATGTTCTCAGGTATTCATCAGTGTAGACCAGTCGACCGACGGTACTGAAAATCGCCTTGCGGAGTGGGCTCTCACCGAACCACGCTTAATGGTGTTACCTTTTGGCCAACGTTTTGGTGGAGCTGGACCGAATTTCTACCGACTTTTGAGAGATGTTGATTTGACGGACTTTGACTATTTGAGTTTTGCCGACCAGGATGATATTTGGCACCCTGAAAAATTGTGGCGTGCGCACTGTTTGATGGCAGCCCAAAACGCGACAGGATATTCGAGTAACTTTACAGCTTTCTGGCCCTCTGGAAAGTCTCGCTTGGTTAATAAGGCCTGGCCTCAGCGGACGTGGGACTACCTGTTTGAATCGGCAGGACCGGGCTGCACTTATGTACTCCATTCCAGTCTGGCCATACCGCTGCAAAAGTTGGTGCGTGACGCGAACACTAACCTGCTACGTGTTGATTACCACGACTGGCTGACCTATGCCTTTGCCAGGTCTCATAATTTTCCTTGGGTAATTGATAGCTGGTCTAGTATGAAATATCGCCAGCATGCGCATAACCAGATTGGTGTCAACGCGGGATGGCGTTCGTTTTGGTTGCGTGTTCGAAAGATCCTGAATGGTTACGGTTTTGAACAGTCGTTGTTGATTTCAGATTTGATTCACGACTCTTCGTTACCTGTTGTGCAGCGCGGGTTGCATAGTGGCCGCCTAGGCTATTTGTGGCTGGCTATGCGCGCCTATCAATGCAGGCGTAAGCGTATTGATCAGTTGTGGTTCTTCATTTCGTGTGTGTTGTTGGCTATCGTTAAGCCTGCTGTCCGAGGTGGAGCATGACGCAGCGTGTATTGGTTACAGGGGGGCAGGGTTTTGTAGGCAAAGCGCTGGCTAGTTGTGCCTTGTCAAAAGGATTCGCGGTGCGTGTCAGTTCGCGCCAAAAAATGACTGGATCAGAAAGTCGCGTGGAGTATTCCCAGGTGGGTGATTTAGGTCCTACGACCGACTGGCTCGGTGCGTTACAAGGGCTTGATGCAGTTGTGCATTGCGCTGGACGGGCGCACGTAATGACGGATACGGCAACAGAGCCGTTGACCGCATTTCGTACCGTCAACATGGATGGAACATTGAACCTGGCCCGCCAAGCCGTCGACGCGGGGGTGAAGCGGTTTGTGTTTATCAGCTCAATTGGCGTGAATGGTGCGCAGACTGCGCTTGGCAGGTCGTTCTCGGAAACAAACAAACCCAATCCTCATAACGCCTATGCGCTTTCCAAATGGGAGGCCGAGCAGGGTTTGTTGCGTGTTGCTGACGAAACCGGACTGGAGGTGGTCATCATTCGTCCGCCGCTGGTTTATGGCTACGGTGCACCTGGCAACTTTGGAGCCCTCATGCGCGCCGTGCAACGCGGCTGGCCCTTGCCGCTGGGCACGGTGTGTAACCGGCGTAGCCTGGTGGCGCTGGACAATTTGGTGGATTTCATTGTCACCTGCATCACCCACCCCCAAGCAGTCAACCAGACTTTCTTGTTGAGTGATGGACAAGACCTGTCTACTACCGAACTGGTGCGTGGCATGGCGAAGGCCGCCGGTGTGCCCGCACGTCTACTGCCGGTACCTGTTTGGGTCTTGCAGACAGGTGCAACGCTACTGGGAAAGGGGAATGCGGTGCAGCGCCTCTGCGGAAATTTGCAGGTGGATATTTCGAAGGCGAAGCAGTTGTTGGGCTGGGTGCCGCCGGTGTCGGTGGACGAGGGGCTACGGCGGGCGGTTGGGGGGGGCATTGCATGAAAAGGCTATTTGATCTGCTCGCGGGTGCGTGCGCAGCGCTGGTCTTATTGCTGCCGCTAGTGCTGATCTCCTTGGCGGTGCGCCTGACTTCAAAAGGGCCAGCGCTGTATTGGTCTGATCGAGTGGGGCGCAACAACACCATTTTCAAGATGCCCAAGTTCCGCAGCATGCAGATCGGCACTCCTGCGGTAGCGACTCATTTGCTAAACAATCCGGATGCGTACTTGACGCCCATCGGCAGCTTCTTACGCAAAAGCAGCTTGGATGAGTTGCCGCAGTTGTGGAGCATTCTGGTAGGTGATATGAGTTTTGTCGGACCGCGACCAGCCTTGTTTAATCAGCACGATTTGATTGAATTGCGCACCCAGCAAGGCGTGCATGCGCTGGTACCAGGGCTTACGGGCTGGGCGCAGGTGAATGGGCGCGATGAGCTGCCTATTCCTGACAAGGTCAAGCTTGATGTGGTCTACCTGCACCGGCAGTCGTTGTGGTTCGATATTCGGATTTTGTGGCTGACCTTCATTAAGGTGCTGCGCCGTGATGGGGTGTCGCACTAATGCACTGTGGGAATTTTTTTTAATGGGAGTCTGACTTGATCTTCATTACTGGCGGCGCTGGCTTCATCGGTGCAAACTTCGTTCTGGACTGGCTGGCGCAGACCAGCGAGCCCGTTATCAACCTCGACAAACTCACCTACGCGGGTAACCTGGAAACTCTCGCGAGCCTGCAGGGCGACGCGCGCCACATCTTCGTGCAGGGCGACATTGGCGACAGTGGCTTGGTCACCCGCTTGCTGATAGAGCATCAGCCACGCGCTGTGATTAACTTCGCTGCCGAAAGCCACGTCGACCGCTCCATTCACGGCCCGGGCGACTTCATCCAAACGAACATCGTTGGCACCTTTCATCTGTTAGATGCTGTGCGCGGCTACTGGGGTGGCCTGCAAGGTGAAGCCAAGGAGGCTTTCCGCTTTCTGCACGTTTCCACCGACGAGGTCTATGGGAGTTTGGGGGCGGACGATGCGGCCTTTACTGAAACGCACCGCTACGAGCCCAATAGCCCCTACTCGGCAAGTAAAGCAGCAAGTGACCACCTTGTGCGCGCATGGCACCATACCTATGGCTTGCCAGTCATCACTACCAATTGCAGCAACAACTACGGGCCGTATCATTTTCCAGAAAAGCTCATCCCGCTGATGATCGTCAATGCCTTGGCTGGCAAACCGTTGCCCGTTTATGGGGACGGCATGCAGGTGCGTGACTGGCTTTACGTTAAAGACCACTGCAGCGCCATCCGCCGCGTGCTGGAGGCTGGCAGGTTGTGCGAGACCTACAACGTAGGCGGCTGGAACGAGAAACCCAACATTGAGATTGTGCGTACTGTTTGCACGCTGCTGGATGAGTTGCGGCCAAAGGCCGATGGCACCAGCTACCTGACCCTGATCACTTATGTCAAAGACCGTCCTGGTCACGACAGACGCTATGCCATTGATGCACGCAAGCTCGAAAATGAGCTGGGCTGGAAACCGGCCGAAACCTTTGAGAGTGGTATTCGCAAGACCGTGCAATGGTACTTGGCTAACCCCGAGTGGGTGGTCAACGTGCAAAGTGGTGCTTACAGGGAGTGGGTGCAGACGCAGTATGCAGGGCAGGGCGCCGCATGAATATTCTGCTATTTGGTAAGGGCGGTCAGGTGGGCTGGGAGCTGAAACGCAGCCTGGCCCCTTTGGGCCACCTCACGGCGCTGGACTTTGACAGCACCTCGCATTGTGGTGACTTCAGCAGCCTGCAGGGCTTGGCTGACACCGTTCGTGCACTACGCCCCGATGTCATCGTCAATGCCGCAGCCCACACAGCTGTGGACAAGGCCGAGAGCGAGCCGGAGCTGGCTCGCATCCTCAATGCGCTGGCACCTGGTGTGCTGGCGCAAGAGGCCGCGAAGCTGGGCGCCTGGTTGGTGCACTACAGCACCGATTACGTCTTTGACGGCAGTGGCAACCGCCCCTGGGTCGAGACAGATACCCCCACGCCGATCAACGTCTATGGCCAGACCAAGCTCGAAGGTGAACAACTGGTAGCGCTGCATTGCCCCCAACACCTGATTCTGCGGACCAGTTGGGTTTATGCGGCACGTGGTGGCAACTTCGCTAAGACCATGCTGCGCCTAGCGCAAGAGCGCGAACGGCTGGCAGTGATTGACGACCAATATGGCGCCCCCACCGGCGCTGAACTATTGGCCGACGTTACCGCGCACGCGATCCGGCATGTGCAGCAGCACCCGGAGCATGCAGGTCTTTACCACTTGGTTGCGGGCGGTGAAACCAGCTGGTTTGAGTATGCAAAACACGTGCTAGCCCAGGCGCAGATTGTGCAGCCTGCTATCAAAATAAAAGCAACTGAAGTGGCGCCAGTTCCGACCAGCGCATTCCCCACGCCAGCGATGCGCCCGCACAATTCACGTCTGAACACGACCAAGCTGCAAACCACCTTTGGCCTGACTCTTCCACCCTGGAAGCAGGGCGTGGATCGTATGCTGGCCGAAACACTTTAAATAACAGGGAAAATAAGACATGACTCAACGCAAAGGCATCATCTTGGCTGGTGGCTCCGGCACCCGGCTCTACCCAGTGACCCAAGCGGTCTCCAAGCAGCTTATGCCGGTGTATGACAAGCCTATGATTTACTATCCGCTCAGTACGTTGATGCTATCGGGTATCCGTGATGTGCTGGTCATTTCCACCCCGCACGACACACCGCGCTTTGCTGAGCTGTTGGGCGATGGCAGCCAGTGGGGCATGAACATTCAATATGCGGTGCAACCGTCACCGGATGGTTTGGCGCAGGCATTCATCATTGGCCGCGAGTTTGTGGCGGGGCAATCCAGTGCCTTGGTGCTGGGGGACAACATTTTTTATGGGCACGATTTAGTAAAACAGTTGGCAAGTGCAAGCGCTCGCCAGAGCGGGGCCAGCGTGTTTGCTTACCATGTGCATGACCCGGAGCGATATGGTGTAGTGGAGTTTGATGCCGACCAACGTGCGGTAAGTATTGAAGAAAAGCCCTTGGAGCCCAAGAGCAACTATGCTGTAACCGGACTGTATTTTTATGACAGTCAGGTGTGCGATATTGCGGCAAGCATAGCGCCGTCAGCACGTGGTGAGTTGGAAATCACCGATGTAAACCGGGTTTATCTGGAACAAAGCCAGTTGAACGTGGAAATCATGGGCCGGGGCTATGCTTGGCTGGACACCGGTACGCACGACAGCCTGCTTGAAGCGGCCAGCTTTATTGCAATATTGCAAAAGCGCCAGGGCTTGCAGGTGTCTTGCCCTGAAGAGATTGCATTTGGTCAAAAATGGATTGATGCAGCCCAGTTACAGAAGCTGGCCACCCCACTGACAAAAAATGGTTATGGGCAGTATCTGCTTGGCCTGCTGAAGTAATCGAGAAAATATGCCATACACCGTAACTCCCACTGTGCTGCCTGAAGTATTGATTCTTGAACCCAAGGTGTTCGGTGATGCCCGGGGTTTCTTTTTTGAAAGCTTCAATCAAAGGGACTTTGCGCAGGCCACTGGGCTGGATGTGCAGTTTGTGCAAGACAACCACAGCCGCTCAGGCAAAGGGGTTTTGCGTGGCTTGCACTACCAGATTCAGCATCCTCAGGGTAAGCTGGTTCGCGTAACACAGGGCGAAGTGTTTGATGTCGCTGTAGATTTGCGCCGCAGCTCGCCCAACTTCGGAAAATGGGTGGGGGTTGTGCTGTCAGCCGAGAATCACCGCCAGTTGTGGGTTCCCCCAGGCTTTGCCCACGGCTTTGTTGTGACCAGCGAAGCTGCCGAGTTTTTGTACAAGACTACCGATTATTGGTACCCTGAGTATGAGCGCAGCCTGCTCTGGAATGACCCCATTGTGGGCGTTCAATGGCCTATTCAGGGTGCTGCGCCTCAGCTTGCGGTGAAGGACGCAGCGGGGTCTGGGCTAGATGTGGCTGAGACGTTTGCCTAAGTATTTAGGTACCACAATGACGCGCGCACGAATGCTCCGCTTGTTGGTTGTCGGAGCAGGGGGGCACGGCCGCTCTGTGGCCGAGGCTGTGTTGGCGGGCGGTACTTATGAGGTGGCTGGTTTTGTGGACGACGCTGCACCTGGTATCGTGCAGGTGGGGGGCTACCCTGTGCTAGGTACTACAGATGATGTAAGCGCATACCGAGCACAAGCGGAAGTGGCTATTGTGGCAATGGGTAACAACGTGTTACGTGAAGCTTTATGCAACAAGCTGCTGGCGGCAGGGTTTGAATTGGCTACTGTGGTGCATCCAAGGGCCATCGTCTCGCCCAGCGCGGTGGTGGGCCCGGGCAGCGCCATAATGGCGGGAGCTGTTTTGGGCAGTGAATCCCGGCTGGGTTTGGGTGTCATTGTCAACTGTGGGGCCGTGGTTGACCACGATGCACAAGTGCTTGACTACGGCCATTTAGGTGTGAACGCCAGTATGTCTGGTGGTTCAGTGCTGGGTCGTAGTGCGTGGATGCAAGCAGGTTCGGCTTTGAGTTATGGAGTTAAGGTAGGTGTTGGGGTGGTATTGCAAGCCGGTATGGCTATGTCAGCGAGTTAAAAGTACATGATCAATCAAATTGCAGACCCATTGCTGGCCTTATCGCGCCCAGCCAAGCGTTTGTTGGCTTTGGGTGTAGACGCGTTGTTGTGTTTGCTGACGGTATGGCTGGCCTTGTGCCTGCGCTTGGACAACTGGGTAATGCCGCAAGGCAACCAGTGGCTGGCAATGGGCTTGTCGTTGGTGTTGGCCTTGCCGGTGTTCGTGGTCTCCGGCTTGTACCGGGCTATTTTCAGATACGCAGGCATGGCCGCCTTGATGGCGGTAACGAAGGCAATTGTTCTCTACGGATTGCTGTATGCCGCCTTGCTGGCAGTGCTGGTGTTGCCTGGGGTTCCGCGTACCTTGGGTCTGTTGCAACCGCCTTTGTTGCTGCTGGCAATAGGGGCTTCACGGGCGGTGGCCCGTTATTGGCTCAGTGGTGGCTATTTAAGCCGGCTCAAACGCAATGCCTTGCCTAAGGTGTTGATTTATGGGGCTGGCTCGGCTGGGAACCAACTGGCAGCAGCCATGGCCAACAGCAATGAGATGCGGGCTGTTGGATTTTTGGATGATGATTCCCGATTGCACGGTAATGTACTCAACGGATTGAATATTTACAACCCTAGCCAACTGCATGATTTGGTGCAAAGTCTGGAGGTGAGTGATGTGCTGCTGGCCATTCCTTCTACCAGTCGCCAGCGGCGCAACGAAATTTTGGAACTCACGCGCCAAGCCCATGTGGCGGTGCGCACCCTACCTGGATTGATGGACTTGGCGCAAGGCCATGTGCATGCCAGTGACCTGCGCGAACTCGATATTGAAGACTTGTTGGGGCGTGATGCCGTGTCCCCCAATGCGTCTCTATTCGCAAAAAACATTCATGACAAAGTGGTATTGGTCACCGGTGCGGGTGGTTCCATTGGCAGTGAACTGTGCCGGCAAATCATTAAGGCTGGCCCGACCAAGCTGCTGCTGGTGGAACTGAGTGAATTTGCACTATATGCCGTGCACCAGGATCTGATGAAGTTGCTGGCTGATATGGAGCCGTCAAATTTGCAACTGCTACCACTGCTGGCGTCTGTGCGCGATGAAGATCGCATGCGCGAAATTATGCAGACTTGGAAGCCACACACGGTGTACCACGCTGCAGCCTACAAACATGTGCCAATGGTGGAGCACAACCCAGCCGAGGGGGTCAAGAACAACGTGCTGGGCACCTGGACCACGGCAAAGGTGGCTGCTGAGAATGGTGTGAGCGACTTTGTGCTCATCAGCACCGACAAAGCAGTGCGGCCCACCAATGTGATGGGCACCAGCAAGCGTCTGGCCGAAATGGTGCTACAGGCATTCGCTGCGGCTTCAAAGGAGTTGGGGTGGTGTACCCGTTTTGGCATGGTGCGTTTTGGCAATGTGTTGGGTTCTTCAGGCTCAGTGGTACCTTTGTTTCGCAAACAGATCAAGGACAACGGCCCCATTACCTTGACGCATGCTGATATCACCCGTTATTTCATGACCATTCCTGAGGCGGCGCAGCTGGTTATTCAAGCCGGAGCCATGACCAGTGGTGGGGATGTGTTTGTGTTGGACATGGGCGAGCCAGTGCGCATCATTGATCTCGCGCGCCGTATGGTGGAACTGTCTGGCTTGACAGTGCGTGATGAGGCCAAGCCCGATGGAGATATTGCAATTCAGATCACAGGCCTGCGCCCTGGTGAAAAGCTGTATGAAGAATTGTTGATTGGCGACAACCCTTTACCCACCCAGCATCCGCGCATCATGAAAGCACACGAAGATTTTGTGCCATGGTATGAGTTGAGTTCCCGTCTGCAGATCTTGATAGCGGCCCTGAATGCGAATGATGTACCTGCTATCCGCGCCCTACTCAAAGAACTGGTGCCAGGCTACCAGCCGGATGGTGCTGTAGTGGATTGGGTGCATTTGGCCGCAGAGCAAGAGAATTCGAATTTGCCTGTTTTAAAAACTGCATATAGCCCACCACAATTGTTGGTGGCTTGATTATTTGAACGACCAGTTGGCAACCACCGCCTGTGGTGTAACGTTCAGTCGTATTCCGCTCTTACGGTGCAACTGCTGGTCGGTCAGCATGGATCCAATGGCATAACCCATGAAGGCACCTGCCACGGTGTCGGATGCCCAATGTTCCCGCTGTTGCACGCGCCCAAAGGCAGAGGTGGCGGCCACTGCATAAAGCCAGGGCATGTCATGTTGTTGGGCAAAAGGTGTGGCTAAGGCAAAGGCCACTGCGACATGGTTTGACGCAAAACCCGATTGGACCGAGTTGTTAGCAAAACCGTTGAAACTGCCCGAGCCTTGCTCTTCAAAGGGCCGTGCACGGCCCACCACAAAACGGGTCGCCAGATTGGCGCCCCAGGTGGTGGCTGCGGCAGTGAGGGCGGTCTCCGCCGTGCTGGACGCACTTTCGCCGCCGAACCCGGTGTACAACAGGCCAGCGCCCAGTGCCATGGCTATGGGAAGGGCGTTGGTAGCATTCCCCAAACGTTCTGCGCTGCCGCCTTGGTGGTTTTGTGCCCAGTTGTCAATGGGTTTGTCCAGCAGACTGGATGCCAGAATTGCTCCGCCTGCTAACAGCCAGGTGGAGGCTGGAACATCGGCAATTTGATGCCTTAGCGTGCTTGTGGTGTCCCCCAGCTTGATGAACGGGTTGGGTGTGGATTCCGGCAATACGTAGCTAGTGTTTTCTGCGGAGCGCACGCTGCTAGGACTGGCCGAGCGCCACCCCAGGGTGCGATAGTCGCGCTGGCGGGTGAGGTCATGGAGGGCGAAGCGCCGACCCAAACGAGCGCCGCCATCACGTGTCAGTGGGGTCCACACAATACTGCCATTGGTAGAGGTGGACTTGGGTAGCATCACGTCAAACGGAATGGTGACGTATATCCCTTTGTCGAAGCTACCTTCGCCAAAGGTTTCGGCGGAAATATTGGTTTTGGTAGCCCAGGCACCGGCCGCCACGCCGTTGGAAAATGTCCGTTTCACATCCAGCGTGGCACCCATATCGCCTGCCAGATAGCGCCCGGCGCTCAGGTTGACTTGCAGGTTTTTCCAGCCCGTGTCCCAGTACATGGTAGCGTGGCCGGTATCGACTTCATAGTCCCGGAAAGCAAAGCCTTGGCTGAAGTTGCGTTGGCGCACGTGGTTCACGTCAATTCCCCAGGCTAAACGGCTTTGCCAGGGGCGGTACAGCCATTCGGCGCCAACCCCACCGTACATGGTCTCCAGCATACCTGCATAGCCGCTGACATAGTGGCCGCTGCCCAGATCTTGCACATGGGTGAGCTGCATGAGTGGCATGGTCAGCGCAGAGGTGGTGACGTACTCGCGCTGGTGGGTGCGCACACGGGGCAGTTCGCTGGGGGCGTCATAGACAAAACCCCCGTAGTTGTCCAAAAGCCGCAAATTAACGGTACCGCTTAGCCAAGTGTTGTCAGAGAAGCGTTGTTCCAACACAGCCTGCAAGCCAAGTTGGTAGAGTAAAAAGTTGTTGGGCCCGCCCAGGATCTGGCTGTAGCTGGGGCTCCATTCGCCAGTGAACCCTACGGGCTTGCCGGTCCACGCACGGTCTGCTGCTTCGTCTGGCCCAGCAGTGGAAATGGTGGTTGCCTGTCCTGGCGAAACCCGCTGTGCAGGTAGACGCAAAGAGGGCGGTTCAGCTCGGGTTTGCAGATTCACCCATTCGGCGCGGTCTATGTCCACCTGCAACATCGGCAGGCCGCGCTCTTGCAGTTGCAAGACAAAGCGGGTGGAAGATGCGGGGGTATCACGGTGCAAAATGGTGACGGCGCGGTCTATGCGTTCCTGCAGATGGACGGCGGTGTCGGTCTCGGCGACCATGGTGGTGCTGGTGTGCTGGTGCGCAATGCCGCGCACCGACCAGCCGGTGTGTCGTTCAATGGCTTGGGCGGTGCTATCCCACCCACCAGATGGCAATTTTCCCGGTGCAAGTGGTCGCACCGATGGCAAGGTGGGGTCCAGTAACTTAGGTGAATACAAGGCGTTAAGCCCACCATGCAGGGTAAATCCCAGCATAAAAGTGTTGCCGCGTTCCAGGCCCAAGCTCAAGTCGATATTCGGTGAATAGCGGTACACGGCTCCAAAATTGAAGGGGCTCTTGGCAGTATGGTTGTTGCCTTGGGGCTCGTGTTGGTAGTCGTTGCCATCCAGTTCCAGCTTGGCAATCCACGGCGTGGAAGGTGACTGCCATTGCACGCCGCCAAAGAGCGCTGTGGGTCCGTGAAACATGGATTGCCCATTGACAACACCACCCTGGCCGACTGTTGGGGCCGCGCGCTTGTCGAAGTCGTTCCCCAAAACTGACAAGGGGTTTTTCATATTGCCGCGCCCTGCTAGGTAGCCCCAGCCCAGGCCCAGACTGGCGTCCCAGTTGCCCCAACGCTTGTTGGCTACAAGGTATTCACTAGAGAAAAGGCCCGTGCCACCCAGGTCACGCATGCCCAGTGCGATTTGGGGGCCCAGTGCGGATTCTTCACGCAAGCGCAACTTCAGGTCGATGGATTTGTCTTTGTAGGACTGGTCCCCTGCGATATCGGGTCCATACAACCGGTTGGCCACATTGGTGTAGCGAAATCCGGACTCTAGCCATTCAAAGCGCTGGAACATCACGGTTCCACTGGTATAAGGGGCAACTTTGCTCACATGCAGGCGTACATCGCCCGAAGCGGCCATGCGGGCGGTGGGGGTTTGCAGTAAGCCGATTTCGCCCCAGTCACTGGCGGTCAATTTGAGTGCTTCAGGTCGTTCGATGCTTGCCCCCTGCACCGCCACGGTGCGAATTTGCGTGGCAGGCAGCATGAATTCACCGGGCGCTTGGGTGGCCAGAAAGCGGGCCAAATTGTCGGAAGTATTGTCTGAAATGCCCATCTGCCGGCTGGGTGCCCAGATCCAGGCGCCGGGTCCGGGCTCAGCTTGGGCCTCCTGGCTCCAGGGTGCTACACCGTAGCGTGCGGTGCGTCCATCGGCTTGGGCGATCCAGGCCCAGTCCACCTGCGTGCTGCTGGAGTCCCCCAAGCAGGCGCGTAAATAATCCTGAATCAATGCGCCTGGCGTATGGGATGCAGTGCAGGGAAGACCCGCCTCGTTCACTACGGTGACGGTGGATGGGCGTGGCAACAAGACGATGCGCTGGCCATCTTGCAGTATGGGGTCCTGCGCGGGAGCCCCTTGAAGCCAGCGGGCATCCGCAATCGCCACGGTCAGTCGCCCGGTGAGTTGTAGCGCCATCAACCAGTCGGACAAATGGACTCGGGCTTCCGCAGAAAAATCGTCACCCGTACTCATT
>Ga0209343_10001225_pt1 | contig 34971 bp, 32 predicted proteins | sample RifCSPlowO2_02_FD_184026 | JGI IMG/M metagenome (GOLD analysis project Ga0209343, IMG submission 184026) | Groundwater microbial communities from Rifle, Colorado - Rifle CSP2_plank lowO2_0.2 (SPAdes) (version 2) | ecosystem: Environmental > Aquatic > Deep subsurface > Groundwater | place... | reverse complement strand
CCGGCTCGACTCGGGATGCGCCACCACTTGGTAACGCCTTACGGACCCTATCTGGCAGGGGATGGAATTTACGTGAGCCTCGCAGTCGGCACCGACCAGGCTTGGAAGGTTTTCTGCCGAGAGGTTGTCGAGCGGCCCGACTGGCTGGAAGATTCCCGATTCCAAACCGTAGAAGCGCGGTGCCAAAATCGCGCGGTTCTCGAAGACCTCATCGAGAAAGTCTTTCTGGAACATCCGCACGAGGAATGGCTCCGCCGGCTCAAACAGAGCCGTTTGCCTTATGGGGAGATGAGGGGCATCGCGCAGGTGTTGGCACATCCCCAGGTCATCGCCCGGCGCATGATCCGGGAAGTGGAATCGCCGGTGGGGCCCGTTCCGGTCATCGGCAGCCCCTTGCGGCTCTCCGATAGCCCCGCGCGGTATGATCCGATCCCGGCCTTGGGGCAGGATACGGAGGCGATCCTGCGGGAACTCGGTTACACTGCGGCGGAAATTGAAAAGCTCCGTTGACCCGCAGAGAAGCAGCCACAGAGACACAGAGGGAAGGAGAAATCCTAAATCCCAAACCCTAAATCCTAAACAAGCTCCAAAGGGGTCCGGTTTGGATTTTGGGATTTGGAAATTGGACATTGTTTAGGATTTAGAGCTTAGAAATTAGAGTTTCTTCACATGCTCCGTGTCTCTGTGCCTCTGTGGCTAATCTTGTTCAACAACCGTGAGCGAGAACCTCTACAACCTGCTCCGCGAGCGATTCCCGCCCGACCTCGCGCGGACGTTCCTGGAAGCGGAAACCGGGGCCGCCTATTCCTTTCACGACCTCGACCAGCAGACCTCCCGCTACGCCAGCTTCTTCACGCGAGCGGGGGTCTCGAAAGGCGACCGCGTTTTGGTCCAGGTGGAGAAATCCCCCCAGGCGCTGATGCTGTGCCTTGCCTGCATTCGCGCCGGGCTGATCTACGTCCCGCTCAATCCCGCGTACCGGCGAAACGAGCTGCGCTACCTGCTGGCCGACGCGGAACCGGCAGCCGTAATCTGCCGCCCGGCGGCGCTCGCGGACATGCAGGCTCTCACGCGGGAACTCGAAGGCGAAATTCCTTCGCCGCGCGTTGCAACGCTCGACGAACGCGGCGAGGGGACTCTGACGGATTTGTGTGACGACACTCCGCCGATCTTTGACAAAACCCCCTACGGCGCGACCCCCTGCGCGGGAAGCGATGTCGCGGTTCTGCTTTACACCTCGGGGACCACGGGGCGTCCGAAGGGAGCTATACTCACGCATCGCAATCTTGCCGCGAACATCGTGGCGCTGCATGACACCTGGCGCTGGCGTCCGACCGACGTGCTGCTCCATGCCCTGCCCCTCTACCATTACCACGGCCTCTTCATTGCGTGCCTCACCGCATTGATGGGCGGGACGAAAATCATTTTTCTGCCGAAGTTTGACGCCGCCGCCGTCATGGCCCGCCTCGCGCAGGCCACCGTTTTCATGGGCGTGCCGACCTACTACACGCGGCTGCTCGAACACCCGCAGTTCGGCCGCGACGCCTGCCGCACCATGCGCCTGTTTATCTCCGGCTCCGCGCCGCTGCGGGCGCAGACGTTTCGGGAATTTGAAGAGCGCACCGGCTTCCCGATCCTCGAACGCTACGGCATGACCGAAGCGGGCGTCATCACGTCCAATCCCGTGGACGGCCCGCGCCTGGCCGGCACAGTGGGCACGCCGCTGCCGGGCGTTTCGGTCCGCGTTGTGGATGAGGCGGGCAACGTCCTACCCACGGGCGAGGTGGGGGAAGTCGAGATCAAGGGAGAAAATGTTTTTGCGGGATATTGGCGCAAGCCCGATGAGACGGCCGAATCCTTCACCGCCGACGGCTTCTTCAAGACCGGCGACCTCGGACGCTGGGAACCGAACGGCTACCTTGCGATTGTCGGCCGCTCCAAGGACCTCGTCATCACCGGCGGGCTGAACGTTTATCCCAAAGAAATCGAATTGGCCATTGACCAAATTGAGGGCGTGGCCGAGTCGGCCGTGATTGGCGTGCCGCACCCTGATTTCGGCGAGGCCGTCGTCGCCGTTGTTGCCCGCAAACCGGGTGCAAACCTGACCGAGGAATCGCTCCTCGCTCAGCTCCAAGAAGCCCTTGCCAACTACAAAGTCCCTAAACGAGTTTTCTTTGTGGACGAGTTGCCGCGCAACGCCATGGGCAAAGTGCCGAAGAACCTGCTGCGCTCCCAGCTCGAGTACGCCGCGGCCTTTTCTCCCGCCCGCCCGGCCCGGCCGTAAGCGCGGATCAAGGCTATCGCTACGAATTCATCGTGCCGTTTTTGGCATCAGCGGCGCCGGCGGGCCAATCAGCTTCGCCCGATCGGCTCCCGGCTTGGGGCGGTACTTTTGCGTGCGTCCGCCGAAGGTCTCGGCCGCATAGAGATTCCCTTCCGAATCCACGGAAAACTGATGCACGCCCCAGAACGCGCCGGGGAAGGTGCCGTAGGTGCCCCACGAATACAACAGCTTCCCCTCCAGATCGTACTTCAGAAACTTGTTGGTCACGCCGTCGGCCACCCACAAATGCTGGTCGGCGCTGATCAGGATGTGGTACGCCGACCGGATATTGGGCCACTGGTCGAGGAACTTGCCGTTTTCGTCGAAGACCTGGATGCGGCTGTTCGACCGGTCCACGACGTAGAGGCGGCGGTTGCGATCAATGTCAATGGCGTGCGGCAGGTTGAACTGTCCGGGGCCGGTCCCCGGTGTTCCCCATGTCATCAGGTACTTGCCGTTCTTGTCGAACTTCACGACGCGAGTGTTCGTGTAGCCGTCGCTGACGAAGAACGTGCCGTCGGGCAGCCAGGCGATGTCCGTCGGGCGGGCAAAGTGCTTGTCGTCGTTGCCGGCTACGCCCGCTTCTCCGAGCGTCAGGACGAGGCTCTTCCCGTCGTTGGTAAACTTGAAGATTTGATGCCGCATATCGTCAATGACCCACACGTGGCGCTCGGGATCGTACGGACTGATCTTGACTTTGTGCGGGCCGCGCCCGCCCTGGAAGAGGTGATCGTGCTGCGTCCACGACTCGAGCACCTTCCCGCCGGCATCCACGATAACGATGCAGTTGCGCAACTCCGGCTTCGGGCGGGTCGCCTGTTCGCCGAGCGAGCCCCAGGAGCCGTTGAAATTGTCCGGCAGTTTGTCGGGGAGCTTCAGCTCTCCGCGACTGAGCAGGAAAATCCGATTGGGCGATTCCGCGAAGACTCCGCCTTGAGAGCCTTGGATGTATCCCGGGCGTGCAGACTTCTCCGGCCAATTAGCGACGACATCGTAGGGACCCGTTTCCTCTTCGCCGCCTTTCTGCTGAGAAAGCGCGGGCGCGGAAAGCAGCCCCAGGCCGAACACCACAGCAAACGCCAACACATGGATGCGCATGACAGACCTCCTTGGCATAAAGCCCTAGGCAGGAAGCGGTTTCGCCAGGACTTCGATTTCAGTGTCCCGGTTGCGCGCAGTATACACCCGCCCGCCGGGTTTGCGAACAAATTTTCGGGGTCCTCGAAACGCGATCCGGCTTGACAGCCCTTGAGGATCAATGTTAGACGTTATACCTGCCGCATGTTCCACAGCGTCTCCACGAACCGAGTCTCCGAAGAAGTCGCCGGTCAGATCAAGCGCGCGATCTTGTCCGGAAAGCTGAAGCCGGGCAACAAGCTGCCCACGGAGCGCGAGCTGGTCGAGCAATTCCACACCAGCCGGGTCTCGGTGCGCGAGGCGGTGCGGGCGCTCGAGCACCTGGGACTGGTCAAGATCAAGCGGGGCGCCGGCGGGGGCACTTACGTGACCGGAGCGGATCATCATCCGGTCGCCGAATCCTTTTGGGTGAAGATGCAGTTGAGCAAGGGGACGCTCAACCATCTGACGGAAGCGCGGCTCCTGCTCGAACCGGGTTTGTGCCGCCTGGCGGCGCAACGCGCCACGGCGCAGGACCTCGCCCGCCTGGAAGCAGTGGTCTCCGCGCAGGAAGCCATGGTGCGGGCGGGAAAAGAAACGTCGTCCTACGACTTGAAGTTTCACCGGCTTCTGATTGACGCCGCCCGCAATCCCATCCTCGCGCTCACGACCGCCGCCGTGATTGACCTTCTTGTGAACGCGTTGCAGCAGGCGCGCGTGGGAAGCGGTCTGACGGCTCATGTGGTAAATTTCCACCGGGCGATTTACAATGCCTTGTGCGACCGGGACGGAGAGCGCGCGGCCCGGCTCATGAGCGACCACGTGGCCGACATCCAGCGACGCCTGCAACCGCACCTGATCCGGGGACGCGTCCCGGCGGCCTGGATCAGCGCTCCGTTGCGACTCGATAAGACGTCCTGGGACTTGTAAGGAAAACGAAGATGCCGCCGGACCCGGCCGCCAATCCGCTGTCCTCGAAGCGCCTCCCGCCGCGTCGTCTGATCGTCGGCATTTCCGGGGCCACCGGAGCGATCTACGGCATCCGGCTCTTGCAGGTGCTCCAGACCGCTCCCGACATCGAGACGCATCTGGTGATGTCGAAGGCCGCCGAGCGGACCATCACCTACGAAACGGATCTCACGATCCCGCAGGTGCGCGCGATGGCCGACGCCAGCTACAATATCGCCGACATCGGCGCCACGATTTCCAGCGGCTCGTTCCAGGTGGAAGGGATGATTATCGCGCCATGCTCGATGAAGACGCTGTCGGCCAGCGCGCACTCGCTCAGCATTGATCTGCTCGGCCGCGCCGCCGATGTGACGCTGAAGGAGCGCCGCCCGCTGGTGCTGGTCGTCCGGGAAGCGCCGCTCCACCTCGGCCATCTCCGCCTGATGGTGCAGGCCGCCGAGATGGGCGCCATCATTGTTCCGCCCGTCCCGGCCTTTTACAATTTCCCGAAGACGCTCGACGACATCATCAACCACACCGTCGGGCGCATTCTGGACCTCGTCCACATTGACGTGGACATCGTGAAGCGGTGGCAGGGGATGCAGACGACGGCGAAAGCAGAGGTTCCGTCCGCCTGAGCCATTCAAGTCCGAGCCGCGACCGCAAGGGAGCGGTGGCAATAAGCAGTGACGAGTGACCAGTGATGAGTGACGAGCAACCCAGGGACCGGTTCTGGTCTTGTCTTGTCACTAATCACTCGTCACTTTTCACTGTCGTGTCAATCCGAGCCGCGACCGTGAGGGAGCGGGCATTGAGAACGGGATCGGTTTCCAGGCGGAATAGCCATGCAGAACGCGGGCGCGAACCCGTTCCGGGTTCGGGGTTTGGTGATGAGCGGCGCCGGCCGGGGGGCAGAGTTTTTGAGCCTGGAGTGGGTCCAGAAGGAACTGCGCCGGCAATTGTTCCTGATTCCCTATCCGGGCACGCTGAACCTCCGCGTGCCGCCCGAGGACCGCGATGCTCTCTTTGCCCGGCGCCATTCGTTTCTGCGCATTGCGGACCCGGCATCGCCGGAGTGTCCGGGTTACCTCGAACGCGTGATCTTGCGAGCCAACGGCGGCGTCTGTCCCTCGGCCTACTTGATTCTGCCGGAGTTGACCATGTATAACGATGTTCTGGAAATCATCTCCGCGTACAATCTTCGGCAGAAGCTGAACCTCCAGGATGGGGACGCGGTGGACGTCGAGGAATTCTTGGGCGGGTAGCTGGTTCGCTGACCGGCAAACCAAATGCCCCGGCTCTGCCGAACGGCCGGAGATGATAGAGATGACCGACCCCATGGGGCAGGCAGGATTTGAGCTTGGACCCGGCTGCGAGCCGGGGTATGATTTTGGGGACGGGGATAATGAACAATCTCAGAGGAGAACAACAACTACAAGGAGAAGCAATATGAAGATGGTACAAACAGTTCTTGCCGCAATGACGCTGGGTATCCTGGGATCGTCCCTGGCGCTCGCGCAAGCCCCGCCGCCGGCTGGGCCCCCGCAGCCCATGGGTTTCTTTATCACGAGCGTAAGCCTCGGCAAAGGAGGCGACCTGGGCGGCCTGGCCGGAGCCGACGCGCACTGCCAGAAGCTGGCGGTGGCGGTGGGAGCCGGCAACCGCACGTGGCGCGCCTACTTGAGCACCCAGGGTCCCGACGCCGTCAGCGCCCGCGACCGCATCGGCAGCGGCCCCTGGTTCAACGCCAAGAACGTCCGGATCGCGCCGAACGTCGCCGATCTGCATGGAGACGTCGAGCGCGACCGCAACAACATCAAAAAGAATACAGCGTTCAACGAAAAGGGCGAGGAGGTCAACGGCGTAGGCAACCAGCCCAACGTGCACGATATGCTGACAGGCTCCGATTCGCTCGGCAGGGCGTTGCCGGCGGGCACGGACAGGACCTGCAACAACTGGACCAGCAGCAGCACCGGAAATGCCATGGTCGGGCATCATGACCGCAATGGCGGTGCGAACACGTCATGGAACGCGGCCCATCCGTCCGCAAGCTGCAGTCAGCCAGACTTGGTGCGCACGGGTGGAAACGGCCTGTTCTACTGTTTCGCAGCTCAGTAAAACGGCGCGCTTCCAGGCGCGAATGCGATATGGCGGGGTCCCGGAGAAGAGAGGGACCCCGTGTGCATTCGGGCAAATTTCGCCATGAAACAGTTTTTGAAATAACTTCTCTTCCGAGCGGGCGGACCCCGTTCGGCTCGGAACCGGGAGGTCTGCCTCGCGCCGAGCGATAGCGGGCAATGCAAAATGGTCTTTTCTTACTCCAGCGAAGCCCCCGCAGTCCAGGTTCCTGACACCTTCAACATCGCCACCCACTTCGTGGACCGCAACGTCGAAGCGGGACGCGGCGACAAGGTGGCCGTCCAGGAAGACGGGCGAACCGTCACCTATGCCCAACTGGCCGAGATGGTCAACCGCTGCGGAAATGGCCTGCGCTCCCTCGGAATCGAACCGGAACACCGCGTCTTGATGGCGGTGCCGGACTCGGCGGAATTCATGGCGGTCTTCTTCGGGGCAGCCAAGATCGGCGCCGTGCCGGTCCCCGTCAACACCGCCTCCCGGACCGACTACTATATCTACTACCTGCGGGACAGCGGCGCGCGGGCGTTCGTGGTGCACGAGGATCTCTGGCCGAGCCTCGCGGGCATCGTGTCGCAGGCCCCGAACCTGCGCCACGTCCTGATTCTGCCCTCCGTTCCGGCTGAGAAAAAGACCCGCTCGCTCCAGCCGCCCTATGGGGCCCGCTATCATTGGCAGCCTCTGGCTGAGCTGATGGAAGCCGCTTCGCCGAAGCTCGCAGCCGAGCCTACCTCCAAAGACGACATCGCCTTTATGCTGTATACCTCCGGCAGCACGGGGGGGCCAAAAGGCGCGGTCCACTTGCAGCACGACATCCACTTCGCCACCGAACTCTACGCCCGGCCCATCCTGAAGATGACCGAACAGGACGTCTGCTTTTCCGCCAGCAAGCTGTTCTTCGCCTACGGCATGGGCAACGGAATGTACTTCCCGCTGGGTTGCGGCGGATCGGCGGTCCTGAATCCGCACTGGCCGAAACCGGAGATCATTTTCGACTACATCAAGAAGTTCCGGCCCACGCTCTTCTTCGGCGTCCCGACCCTGTTTGCGGCGATGCTTCAGGCACAGGAAAAGCATGATCTGAGCAGCATCCGGTTTGCCATCTCGGCGGGCGAGGCCTTGCCCGCCGAAATCTATCACCGCTTCAAAGAGCGTTTCGGCGTCGCGATCCTTGACGGCATCGGCTCGACCGAAATGACGCACATCTTCATCTCGAACCGCCCCGATGACATTCGCCCTGGAACCAGCGGACGGCTCGTTCCCGGCTACGAAGCCAAGATCGTAGACGACACCGACAAGGAACTTTCGGCGGGCGAACTCGGCAATCTCTGGATCAGGGGCGACAGCGCCGCGGCCTTCTACTGGCGCAAACACGAGCTGACCAAGCGCACCATGATCGGCGATTGGCTGATTACCGGCGACAAGTATTACGTGGACGCGGAAGGCTATTTCTGCTATTGCGGCCGCTCGGACGACATGCTGAAGGTCGCGGGCCAGTGGGTCTCGCCCGCCGAAGTCGAGAACGCACTGCTCGGGTTTCCCGGCGTGATCGAAGCCGCCGTCGTCGGCCTGGAAGACGAGGCCGGCCTTGTCAAACCGAAAGCCTTCCTCGTGATGAGTGACCCAGCCAACGCGGCGACCGAAGAGGCCCTGCGGAAATTCCTCAAGGATAAGTTGCCGGGATACAAGGTCCCGCGCTGGTTCGAGGTCGTGCCCGAGCTCCCCAAAACCCCCACCGGCAAGATTCAGCGATTCAAACTGCGCGCAGGGAAATAAAGGAACAACCCACGGCGAGAAAAATCGCTCGCCGTGGCTACCATCCTTACATCGCTTCCCACTCGGACTCTACCTTAACTTGCGGCACAGGGGCGCTCTCGTCCTCCTCGAAATTGCGGATGACGGGCGGGGGGAATTTCAGGCCGAGGCGGTCCCACTTCTTGAGAATCTTCTCGTACACTTCGCGCCGGATGCGCGAGCGCCGCGCAAACTGCTTCAGGTACTTGTGCTCCTTGCAGGCGTTGATCAGGCACTTGGAGCCGTAAGGGCGCTCTTCGGGCGGGTTCTTGGTGGGGTCGAGCCAGGTGGACCAAGTGCTGCGCAGGATGTCAATGTCTTTGGCCGGATCGCAGCGCGTGGACATGGCCCAGAAAACCTGGTGAATGTCGGTCGGGTCCACGTCGTCATCCACGACGATGATGAACTTCGAGTAGTAGGCGCCGCCGGGGACTTGAGCCGCGAGCGTCGCCACCTGCGAGGCATGGCCCGGATAGCGTTGCTCAATCGAGACTGCCGTCGCGCCGAATCCGCCGGCCGCTTCCGGGAACGAGAACACGCCCCGGATGCCCGGCACGCCGAGTTTTTCAAGATCGGTCCAGATGCGCGCCGAGCGGGCCACGCTGAACAAGAGGCTCTGCTCGCAGGCCGGGTAGTCGGCCATCAGCGCGCAGGTGAGAATCGGGTCTTTGCGGTAGCGGACGCACTTGACGTCAATGACCGGGGTCTGCGCCTCGGGCCGCCCGTAGTAGCCGGTAAACTCGCCGAAGGGTCCTTCGCGGGCCGTGTTGCCGGGACGCATCTCGCCTTCGATGATGATCTCGGCGCTGGCCGGCAGCAGTAACCCCGTCACCGGACTCTCAAACACCTCGACGGGTTGGTTGATCAATCCCCCCGCGTAGTCGTATTCCGATTCCGTCTTCGGCAGGGTCGTGGAGGCGACGGCAAACAGCAGCGGGTCCGGCCCGTAGGCCGCGGCCACCGGAAAGGACAGCCCGCGCTGCCAGTAGCGTTCCGCCTGGAGCCGGGCGTCTTTGCCTGGGGACCAATAGACGAACAACTCCCGAGGACCCTTGACCATCTGCCGATACGTTCCAAGATTCAGATGCCCGTCTTCGAGATCGCGCGTGATGAACACGTCCCAGGTGCCGAGATAGCGGCCTCCATCGAGCGGCCACATCTTGGGCGCGGGAAAGATCGTGATGTCGGCCTGGTGGCCCGCGACCACGTTCTCGTTGACGGGAGCCTGCTCTGCGGGGACGATTCGGGGAGGCACTTTGCGATGGAAGCTTGTCCGCACCGTTTCGATCAACTCGGTCAGCGGACGGCCGAGAGGGAGACCGAAGGTCGTCGCGATCCGTTCCTTGCTGGTGCCGAAAAGATTGTGCAAGCACCGAAAGCCGGCCGGGGCGTCCTTGACCTTTCCGTAGAGCAGCGCCGGAGCGCCTTCGCGCTGCCCCACGATGTAGTTGAGCGCCGAGGTCTCCTCGTCCCAGTCCAGCTCCTCGGTGATGGTGAGCAGTTCTCCCATCTCTTCCACTTGCTTCAGCCAGGTGCGTAAATCGCGCATCGTTTTGATCATCTCCAGTTCAAAATCGGGGGGGCCACGGTCCCGGCTAGCCGGGATGCCGTGGGTTCTTGCTTTCCGTAGAACGTACCCACGGAATAAAAGACATGCCGTGGCTACCTCTCGCCGTAGGTAATCCTATAGATGGCGCCGGCGCGGTCGTCGGAGACATAGAGGGCGCCGTCGGGCCCCGAAAGCACGTCCGCGGGCCGGCCCCACGCGCGCCGCCCGCTGAGCCAGCCGGTGGCAAAGTCTTCCCAACGAGTTGGCCGTCCGTTCTCGACGCGCACTCGCGCGACCTTGTAACCGTCCGGCGTGCTGCGATTCCAGGAACCGTGCAAGGCAACAAACACGTCCCCGCGGTACTCCAGCGGGAACTGCTCGCCGCGATAGAAATCAAACCCCAGAGGCGCGTTGTGGGCGGGCAATTCCAGGGCGGGCGGAATCGCGGTGCGACAGCGGGCCGGGTCGTTGTAATCCGGGTCCGGGATGTTCTTGCCGTAGCAATACGGCCAGCCGAAGTTCCCCGGCCCGGCGACGATGTTGATCTCCTCCGGCGGAAGATTGTCCCCCAGCCAGTCGCGGCCGTTGTCGGTGGTCCACAGCGTTCCATCCTGCGGATTGATCCGTAATCCGACGGCATTGCGCAGCCCGCGGGCGTAAATTTCAACGGTACCGCCGGCTTTCGGCAGGCGCAGGACAGCGGCGCGCTGCGGGTCCCGTTCCTCGCAGAGATTGCAACTGGAGCCTACGGAGAGAAAGAGGTCGCCGTCGGGCGCGAACACAATCGTCCGCGTGAAGTGCCCACCGCCCGCTGGAATGCCAGGAACTATGACTTCCGCCCGGCCCTTCTCCATCGGGCGGCCTGCCTGGAGCGCGCTCTCGGCGTCGGGGAAGCGCAAGACCCGGCCCGTCTCCGCCACGTATAAATCGCGGCCGGAAAGCGCCAGGCCGTGCGGATCATTGAGTCCCTGAATGAGCGCGAAGGAGCGCGTCGCCCGGCCGGTATGATTCGGGTCGGCCAGAGCCAGCACGCTGCCTTCTCCCGTGAGGCTGACGAGAAGCCACCCCGACGGGCTGAATACCATCATCCGCGCGCCCGGCGCCCGGTCCGAGAACAAAGAAATGCGAAACCCTGCCGGCAGGCGAACCCGCGCCAGGTCCAGAGGCCCGCTCTGCGGTAGCGCCGGACCGCAGCCCAAAAGGAACATGGCGCAAAGACAACACACGCCGCAGACAAATGCTCGTCTGGCCATCGGATTTCCTCGAAAGGAATTCTAGCAGAGCACGGGCGCGAAGCACGTGGAGAATCCCCGAAGGGGATTGATAATATAGCCGGGGGCAACGCCCCCGGTTCACGGCCCCTCTGCGAGCCGACCCCGAAGGGGTCGAACGGATGCGAATATGGTGCGACTCCTTCAGAGTCGGCCTTCGTCTTGGATTTCCTACTAAGCCGGATCGCATCAAGCTGCGTGGTTTGGTCAGGGCACGACTTCACCTGCATTATTCACGAAGCAAGGCCCCTTTTCTCTAGCCCAGCGCTTCAGCGCTGGGTAGGCAGTATCAAGAAGTGATCCCCAGCCCGCTTCAGCGGGCTTCCTAAGGCCGCATCAGCCAGAGGCCAACGAGGGCTGAAGCCGAAACTCGGGAAGGCCGCTAAAGCGGCCTGTAAAATAAATTGCTCCGATCACCCCGGCCTGAAGGCCGGGGCTAGAGAAAAGGAACAACAGCCGCAGAAGCAGCCTGGGAGCAGCCCGGACCAGCGCGTTTGGCGGGCCGTTCATGAATAAGCCAGGTTCAATCGTGCCGAAAATCCAGGGGAAGATGATTCCTTCCTTACTGCCGTAGGTGACGGCGGGGCCGTCATCCCGAGCGGAGCGAGGGACCTGCACTTCCTCGGAGGCGCAGCCGAAGCGCCATTTGAACATCGGCTTTAGAACAGGTACGGGCAGGAGCATTTGATTCTTGTCGCTCCGCTGAAGCTCCGCGACGGCCTTCGGCAGAGTGGTACTGAAGATAACTGCCGTATTCTTTCGGCACGGTTAAACCTGGATTATACATAACATCGGTAGCGCCGGAGGCGCGACAGATTCTGGCCCACGGCGCAAGCCGTGGGACTCGGGGTTGGTTTTCGAGCAAGCCCTGGAAGGGCGACAGCAATCCGGCGGAAACAGTCTGTGGGTCGTCTGTCGCCCCTGCCGGGGCTGGGCGGTTTCTGGACTCCGTTTCCCAGGACTCACGTCCTGGGCCACATTCTGACGCTCCTCCGGAGCTAAACGAAGCGTCGTCGGCTGACAATCTCTCCGCCTTTCATGAATAATCCAGGTAAAACCGTGCCCTGACGATTTGTCGCTGCATTGCTCCGCGACAAGCATCAGCGGCGTTATAATAGGCACGGCAATCGCGGGGCTGGTAATCCGAGCCGCGATCCCGCATGGCGGGAGAGCGGTTTCGTAGCCCCCGCCGCCATGACGGTTGAAGGCGGGTCGGCCTAAACAGGAGTTAACTTCCGGAGACCGCTATGGATGCAGTCGCTCTGTTGGCTGAGCTTCGGGCACTAGCAAATAACGTTCCGGATTTTGAAACCTATTCCCCAGCTTCGCGCCCGCATGCGGAGTGGCTCGGTAAAACCTCAGCATTACTTAGGCTGTGGAACGAATACGAAGCGGTCGACTTCAACCGAGCTGCAAACTTCTTGGGCTTCCACATAACGCGAGACAGCAGCGTCACCACGCTTCTCAACCTGCTGTACCGAGCTATTGCAGAGCTTGAACTGCAAGTTCCAACACTTCCTAGGCAAGCATTCGGACCTGGTGCCGTCTATGACTTTCTGAAGTCGCTAAGAGAGCTCCTGGCGTCGGCGACGAATGAAATTTTTATCGTTGATCCATATCTTGATGAACAGATCTTCGATTCTTATCTGTCCGCTATCTCGCGACAAGTTTCGGTTCGGTTGCTCGCACGTGAGCACGCCGTTGCACTCAAGCCGTCAGTTCAAAAGTTTGTTAGCCAGACCAGCGCGGCTGTGGAAGTTAGGGTGTCGAAATCAATCCATGACCGCGTTGTTTTCCTTGATGGTCGTTCTTGTTGGGTGCTGGGACAGTCAATAAAGGATGCTGCGAAAAGCATGCCGACTTACCTAGCGCCGCTCTCAGACGATGCCGCTCAGTTGAAGAAGGATGACTATGAGCGAATCTGGACAACCGCAACGGCAATCTAAGGGTGGGGTGCAGCCAACCCTCACTGCGCTACGGCGGCTGATCCCAAGAGCTTTTTTTCTTGCCGTGGGCCTTTTCGGCCGATTTTACAAACCCACGGCAAATTGGAACTGCGAATTTGCCGTGGCTACCCCCGGAAACCTCGATTATACTGAGGGCATGTTGCAATACCACGTTGGCTTTTACATGCCGCGCGGGGAAGACCGGATGGTGGTCGCGGAGGTGCTGGATTTTCCGGGAGTTGTCAGCCAGGGGTTTGATCTGGCCGACGCACGGGCGATGATCGCGAGCGCCTTGGAGGACATGGCCGAATCCTATCTGGAGGGAGGACGCCCCCTGCCGCCGCCTTCCGCAACCGCTACCGATCCCGAGGCCGACTTGGTGGAATTGATTCCCCTCTCGGTCGCCACGGGCGTGATGCGGCCCGATCCGGCGCGGCCCACTTCGACCAAGAGGTAGCCACGGCATGGTTTTTATGCCGTGGGCACGTTCCGGGTTCGTTCTGTCCAAAAACCCACGGCACACAAGACGTGCCGTGGCTACCCATCTGGAACGATGTGGCTGCCAGTTACATCACGAAGGCACCCGCCATACCATTTACAAGAATCCTGCCAACGGCAATAAGAAACTGCCCACGGCATAAAAAACGTGCCGTGGCTACCCGTTCAGAGAAGCTACGCCTTCGGCGCCCGCGCGCCGTTTCGTTTCAGCAACGCGGCGCGGACGAAGTTGCGGATTTGATCGGCCACTTGCTCGGCGGTGAGGCGACCTTGGGGGGAGAACCAACTGCCCGTCGCCGTGCACATCGTCAAGATCGCGTTGCGGACCACGCTGACGTCCTCGATCTCGAAGACTCCCTGACGCTGCCCGCGCTTCAAGATCGCATCGAACAGCCGGTCATACTCGCGGCGCAATTTCAAAATCGCTTTCAGGTTCTCCGGCTCGAGGGAGCGCAGTTCGCTGTGGCTGACGAAGGCCTCTTCGCGCTTCTGCGTGTGGAAGAGCACGTGCCAGCGGATGGCCGCGTCGAGCTGCTGCTCCGGGCCGTCGTCGGACTCGGCGATCCGGCGCAGCCCTTCCAGCAATTCCGAAGCGGTCGCCCGCATCACGTCGAAGAGAATATGCTGCTTGCTCGGGAAGTGGTAGTAGAGGCTGGCGGCTTTCATCCGAAGGCGCGCGGCGATCTGCCGCATGGTCATGCCGGCGTAGCCGTGCTCGAAGAGCAGCCGACACCCCACCGCGGTGATCTGATTGAAGCGGCGTTCGCGGGGCGCTTCGAGCCGGGGTGGCAGGACCCGGCCCCGAGTGGCGAGCAGCGCCCGCAGGGCATCCCCAACCGCGCCACTCGGTTCCGAGGTTTTGCCCATCATCGAAGAGGTCCCAGATTCCCAATTCGAAATTTCGAATTCCGAATTCAAAATTCCGAATGGCGAAGTCCTTACAGGAAGCGCCGGTCCTTCAGCGGGTCGGGTTCCTGCAAGCCCAACTGGTCAATGATCTTCTTGACCTCGGCGCGATACTGCGTCCGGCCTTGCTCATTGTTGCGCTTCTTGATGCCCCATTGGAGGTATTCCTCGCTGCGCTTGGAACCCGTGACCCCAAACATGTCCAGGCAGCGCGGATACATCCGGTCGAGCGACTTCTGGACTTCGGCTTTGCCCTCCGGCGTCTGGCAAAGGCGCGTCAGGATTTGAATTCCGTGGGCGATGTGCTGCTTCTCTTCCTTGAGAATTTGCGGGATGATTCGCGCCGCCGGCAGATAGCTGCACTCGCTGAAGTCTTCCAGGTGGTAGCCGCCGACTCGGTCAATGAACGTTCCGAAGCAGCCCATGTCGGCCCAGGTCTCCAGCGGGTCCCGGAAGATTTCCAGGATGCGGTCCTTCGACCTGTTCTTGAGCTGGTGAGAAACGTCCACGTTCAGCTCGGCCAGAATCTTGACGAACTTGCGGTGGTGGTCAATCTCCTCCGCGGCGGTTTTGGCGAGCATCATCTGGTCCTCCGCCGTGGGGGCCGCCAGAACCCAGCGCTCCACGTAGAGGTGCGGGCCTCCCAGCTCGCTGTCCGCCTGAATGGTCATGACCTTAATGAAGAGGTCCTTGTACTCCTGAGGCATCTTGGGAAAATCCTTGGCCTCAATCTTGTCCGTAAACATCGCGTCACCCCTTTCCTTGCCCTGTTGAGAAACGCTATTTCTTGCGAGCTTTTGTTTCCGAACCGCTCGGCGGCACCCGGGTCCACTGCTCCCGAAAGCGCACGCCGGAACTCTTGAGAAGATTGTGAACCGGGTCGCGCGCAGCGATGGTTTTCCGCAGTTGAGCCAGCCTCCGCTCGGATTCGCTGGTCGTTACCCGTGCTTCCACGTGCACGACGAGAATTGCTTTGCGAACCTTCGCCAGACCGTAGATGCCGCGCGGATCGAACTCGGCCCAGATCGTGAACTCCCAGTGGCGCAGATCAAAATCCGTGGTCTTGGCCACAAAATTTCCTACCACGTTGAGCGAACCCGCATAGGCAGAAAGCAAGGCTTCGAGCGGCATGATCCCCCGTCCGGCGCCGCCCAGCAGCTTGGGCATGTCCAGCCGCAAGCTCTTCTCGCCCGCGCGAATCGCCACGCGCTGCGGGGTCTCCATCTTCGCTTCGATCCGCAGTCCGGCCTGCGGGAGTTTCTTGATCCGCACCATATTATGCCATCCTAACGAACGTTCGACAGGTTGTCAAGAGTTCCTTTTGGACTCGCCACGGCGAACGATTCGCCTACTTGCTGATACTCAGCCCGTAGGCCTTGGCCAGCACGACGATGGGGTGGATGGCCTTTTTGCCCGCGCCCTGCTCGATCTGGATCGCGGCGAGGGGGCAATCGGTTACGCAACAAGCATCTTCGTCGGCCTTCATGAAATTGAAGAGCGGCTTGCCCACTTTCATGGATTCCTCGAAGTATTGTTTCTTCACGCTCCAACTGCCGTCGTGCCCGCTGCAAGCTTGCAGGCGGTTGACTTCTGCTCCCGGAAGAAGCTTCAGCAGCTCCTCCGCTTTGACGCCCATTTTTTGAGCCATGAGGTGGCACGGCTGGTGGTAGCGCAGTTTGCCGACGTTCTGCGAAAAGTCCAGGTCGAGCTTCCCCTCCCCGTGCAGCTTCATCAGATATTCCGACAGATCATAGGTGTTCTTGGAAACCAAGCGGGAGTCGTCGGTCGGCAAAAAGTGCGGGTAGTCCTGCTTGAGCATCAGGCTGCAACTCGCGCTCGGCGCGACAATCTTGTATCCCTGCCGGACCGCCTGGCTCAGGACAACCACGTTCGCCTTGATTTTCTTGATGGCCGGATCGAGCAAACCGGCGTCAACCAACGGAAGCCCGCAGCACTGCTGCGCGGGAACCGAGCATTCGATTCCGTTCTTTTCGAATACGGCGACGGCCGCTTTCCCGATCTCCGGCTCGTTGTAATTGACCATGCAGGTATAAAACAGGACCACTTTTTCTTGCTTCGCATTTTTGCCGGTCGCCGCGCGGCGGGGGTGCTTTCGGAACCAGCGGGCGAAGGTCTCGGAATGAAAGGTGGGCAGCAGGCGGTCCCGATGGACGCCGAGAACTTTTTCAAGCTGCGCGCGCAGAAACCGATTGCGATTGGCCCAGTTGACCAGCGGCGCCGCGTAGCTCGACAGCGTGCCCACGAGATCGGTGTTTCCGAAGACCCAGTCGGCGAAGGTCGTTCCCTCCTGCTTCTTGCGGATGAGGTTGTAGCGGACCAGGGTGCGGGGAAAGTCAACGTCGAGCGCATGGGGAGGCGTGTAGGGACAGATGGGGTCGCAGATCTTGCATTGGTAGCAGAGGTCAACCACAGATTGAATCTGCGGAACGCTCAGCTCCTCCACCTGGCCGAACACGCCGGCGACGTCATCGGTCACCTCGAACAGCTTGACGAACGACGGACAGAGCGTATAGCAAACGCGGCAGCCGTGGCAGACATCAAAGACCCGCGTGATTTCCTTCTTCATCGCTTCCGGGTCCCAAAACTCGCCGGATTGAAGATCAAAGTTCATGAATGGGAATCTCTTCTCCTCCGCTTGCTGGTCGGAGTGTGTGGAATGGTCATGTTATCATTGCCGATCCGCCAAGACCAGTTTCCGCCTCTCGCTCCCATACCTACCGAATTTCGCTTACCAATTCACGATAATTCGCAACCTCTCGATCCCCGGTGACCTGTGATACACTCCACGCAACTTGATGATCGGGAGGCTGGCCATGAGTTTGCTGCGAATCGTGCTATTGGGAACTTATCTGTCCGGGGTGGTAAGCCTGCTTTTGGGAGTGGCCATGCGGTTGGGGCTGGACCTTGGGGATGTAGGCGCCCGAGGGGCGTTGGTGTTTTCGGTCGCCTGCTTTCTGTGCAGTCTGGCCACCCGGGAAGTGTCTGCCCTGTTGGAAAAACCGAAGGGATGAAGGTCGTTGGCGACGGGGAATTGTTAGGGGAAGCACCGCCATCCCCCGTTCACCCCTCTCAGGCCACCCTGCGGGGCAGGCGCAGGTACTCGAGTAAAGTGATTCCGATGCGTTCCGAAAACCGTTCTGCCAGCGAAGGAAATTCTCCGCTGGGTTCATCCTGTGCGATGCGCTCCACCCGGTGCATGGGGTAGAACACCGTGGCGAGCGACAGGATCGCCGGCTCGGCGTCCAGCACCTGGCGCACCCAATCGTCAAACGAGTTCAAGCCAATTCCTTGCACGGTCACGCCGGCTTCGGTGAGCGAGACCAGTCTTCCCCAAATCTTTTCCTTGGGGGCATTCAGGCTGAGAATGACAATCGTATTGGGTTCCATCAACGGTGTCTTCCCTGCCCGGCCATCCTGCAACGACAGGCCAGACTATTTTACCAGCGCGGGAGACTTGAGCCGCCTTCGCAACTCATTGGCGCGCTCGAAGATGTTTTCCAGTTCCCGGGAGCGCAGGTTGTCACGCAGGTGCTCGAGCGCCTGCGTAAACGTCGTGAGCGCCCGCTCGATGTTTTCGGCGTTGGTAATGCAAACGTCGCGCCACACCTTATAGGAGCTCTCGGCCAGCCGCGAGGCGTCCCGCAAGCCGCCCGCGGAGAGTTCGAGGTCTTCCGGAACCTTCACATTTTCCATCACCGCCACCGCCAGGGCCGTCGAGACCAACTGCGGCAGATGGCTGGTCCAGGTGACGATCTCGTCGTGAAGCTCGGCGTCCAGGATCAGCACGCGCGCCCCGATCCGGTCGAGCCACGCGACAAAGGACCGCGCGATGGGCGTGTCCAGGTGATGCCGGCTGTACGGAGTCAGAGCGTAGCGCGCGCCCTGAAATAAGTCCGCGTCCGCGTTGTCCACGCCGGTGCTTTCCTTGCCCGCCATGGGATGTCCGCCAATAAACCACGGCGGCCCGGGAAACAGTTTCGCGCCATTCTCGCAAATAGCCGCCTTGGTGCTCCCGGCGTCGGTGATGAGCGCTTCCGGCTTGACCAGCGGAGGAAGTTTCCCCATCAGTTCCAGCAGCGTCAGGATCGGCGTCGAGAGATACACGACGTCGGCGTCCGCGACGGCCTCCGCGAGATTCGATGACGCGGAATCAATCGCGCCGCGCCGCTGGGCTTTCTCGAGTGTCACAGGACGCCCGAAGCCGACAATGCGGCCCGCAAAGCCAGCCTTCTTGAGCGCGAGGCCGAGCGAGCCGCCGATCAAGCCCACGCCGCAAATCGTCACCTGCCGGATTTTCCCGAGAACCTCGTCAGTCATTTCCATGGTAACGCCAGCTTCTAGCTGGCCCTCTGAGCCGCCAGGATGGCGGCGCTACATCCGCACGGCGGCTCCTTGATTATTCACGAGATTTCGAAATGGATATATGGGCAGCATTGTTTTTTCCGTAGCTCAGGCGTTTACGCCTGGGTGGAAGAATCCAATACGGCGTGTAGCCCCCTTCCAGGAGGCTTACCCGCTCGACCGATCGGAAGCCCCCTAAAGGGGTCTGACAAAATCCGTTCGATTCCCTGTTCCCAGGCGTGAACGCCTGGGCTGGAGAAAAGAAAGAATCGCTCCGATCCCCGAGTTTCATGAATAATCCAGGTGAATTCTTGCCCTGACGGAACTGTCTTGTCTTCCCCCCACGATCTTCAAGACTTGTTCGGTTTTTCTTCCTTCTCCCCTGACTCGAACAGGCGCTGCTGCAAGGCTCGCCCCTCTGCCACAATGCGTTCAAAGATGCGCTGGATCGCCTCACTGGCGAGCGGGCCCTGGTTGGCCTCGAGCGCCTGCCGCAAGACTTCCTGCTCGCGGTTCGGCTCGTGGATCGGGAGGCCGTTCTGGCGCTTGATCTCCCCGATCTCAACCACACAGCGCGCCCGCTCGTTCAGCAGCTTGACCAGGCTGCGGTCAATCTCGTCAATCTTCTTGCGCCAGTCGGAAATGTCCATTGTCACCAGCCGCGGGGAACCAAACGGCAACCCATATCATAAAGCCAGCCTGGGAACGGAGCAATCAAACAAAGACTCCATCATGGCATGGCGGAGAAATCACGGTATTCCTAAATCTGCTTTGGCGCCGCCTCCTTCTGCGCCCGGAAGCCTTCACGCAGCCATCGCGCCATCTCCGCGACGTGCGGCGCGGGGTCCTGGATATGCTCTTCCAGGCAGCGGACGAGCGCGCTGCCGACGACCACGCCGTCCACCAGCGGCGCAAGCTCCGTCAAATGCTCCGGGCGGGAGATGCCGAAGCCGGCGGCGATGGGAAGCGAGGTGCAGGCGCGCAGCCGCCGAACCAGCGGAGTAATGGCGTCCGAGAGCTGTTCGCGGGCGCCGGTCACGCCCATGCGCGTGATCGCATAGACGAAGCCGGTCGAAAGCTCCGCCACGCGCTGCAACCGCTCGTCGGTGCTGGTCGGAGCCGCGAGGAAAACCGTGTCGAGACCGTGCCGCCGCATCACGGCCACATACGGCGCGGCCTCCTCAACGCTCAGATCGGTGATCAACGCGCCGTCAGCGCCGCTTGCCACGGCGTCGGATGCGAAACGCTCGAGACCGTATCGCAAGATGGGGTTCATATAGCTGAAGAGCAGCAGAGGGACTTCGGAGTCGCGGCGGATTTGCCGCACCATCTCGAGGATCGCCGGAAGATAGGCTCCCTTCTGGAGCGCCCGCTCGCCAGAGCGCTGCACCACCGGCCCGTCGGCAATCGGCTCAGAAAACGGGACTCCCAGCTCGATGATGTCCGAGCCGGCCCGCGCCAGCGCGAGCACAACCTCAATACTCGTAGGGATATCCGGGTCACCCGCCATGAGAAACGGGATCAGCGCCTTCCCGTTTTGTTGGCGCAGTTCCGCCCAGCGTTGCCCGATTCGTGTCGGCATAGTCCCGAGTGTCTCTCCCTACACCATTTTCAGGGTTGGTGTAGAGTACGTGGGGACGTCAGGGCACGACTTCAGTCGTGCCGGAGGGCGTGTCAAATCCACTCCTCTTCCTTACGGCTTCAGCCGCTGAGGGACGTACCTCAGGGGCTAAAGCCCAGCGGAAACGACGCGGCTTTTCGGCATGGCTGAAGCCATGCCCTGACGACTTTCATCCCCTATATATCAACGGTGAAAATGCCCTAAGCTGTCATCCCGAGCGAAGCGAGGGACCTGCACTTCCTCCCTTTGACAACAATGCACCCTGAGCACGTGCAGGTTCCTCGGGCCGAGGACCATCGGCCCTCGGAATGACACGCAAAGGATGGCGTTTCATCCAGCCTCTAATTCGGCGATCCGCCGCACATTCGGAATCACCCCGCAGGTCAAATCGTTGTACAAGTCCTTCAGGTGCTCCTCTAAGTCCTCCGAAGACGAGCCTTGCGTCCGATAATCAGGGAATTCTTCAAGGTAGCCGAGCCACATATCCTCTTCCTGCCAGTAAACGTAACGGATTGTCATAGGATCACGTTTCTTTTCCATCTATACCACCTGCCACGACCCCGGTCGCGCGAAGCCACCGGCTACAATTTCAGTTCCCGTTCGAGGATTTCCATGTCTTTGTCGCCTCGGCCGGAGAGGTTCATGACGAATATCTGGCCGGAGGCGGACGGGGCGCGGCGCGCGACCTCGGCCACAGCGTGGGCGGCCTCGAGCGCGGGAATGATTCCTTCCGTACGGCTCAACAGGCGGCAGGCTTCGAGCGCCTCGGCATCGCTGCGGGAGGTATACTCGACCCGGCCCGCGTCATGGAGCATGGCGTGTTCCGGCCCGACAGCGGCGTAGTCAAGACCTGCAGAGACGGAATGGGTGGTTGAGATTTGCCCCATCTCGTCCTGCAAGACGTAGCTGTAAGAGCCGTGCAGCACGCCGGGGCTGCCTCCGTGGAAGCGCGCCGCATGATCGCCGAGCGCCGGACCGCGGCCGCCGGCCTCGACGCCCACCATCGCCACGCTGGCGTCGTTCAGGAACTCGTAGAAAAGTCCAATGGCGTTGCTGCCGCCTCCCACGCAGGCAATCAGCAGGTCCGGGAGTCGTCCTTCGGCTTCGAGAATCTGCCGCCGCGCTTCGCGGCCGATCACCGTCTGGAAATCGCGCACGATGGTGGGATAAGGATGCGGCCCGAGCACGGAGCCGAGCAGATAATGCGTCGTCTCGACGTTGGTAACCCAGTCGCGCATGGTCTCGCTGATGGCTTCCTTGAGCGTGCAACTCCCCGCGCGCACCGGGACCACTTCCGCGCCGAGCAAGCGCATCCGGAAGACGTTCAGACGCTGGCGGGCCATGTCGCGCTCGCCCATGTAGATTACGCACTCGAACCCGAGCAGGGCCGCCACGGTCGCCGTGGCAACGCCGTGCTGGCCGGCGCCGGTTTCTGCAATCAGGCGGCGCTTCCCCATGCGGCGGGCCAGCAGCCCCTGCCCCAGGCAGTTGTTGATCTTGTGCGCTCCGGTGTGAAGGAGGTCTTCGCGCTTGAGGTAGATGCGCGCACCGCCCAACTGCTCGCTCAGATGCGTGGCCTGGTAGAGCGGCGTAGGACGCCCGGCATAGTCGCGCAGGAGGGAGTTTAATTCCCGTTGAAACGCAGGATCAGCCTGAGCCGCCCGGTAGGCTTGTTCCAATTCCTCCAGCGGATGCATCAGCGTCTCTGGAGCAAAGCGGCCGCCGAAGGAGCCGAACCGGCCGAGCGAACCGGTTTCGCCGGCCGGGGTTGTTTTCTTTGCTGTCTCGGGTTTAGCCATGAAGCTCAGTAATACATTAAGACTGCGGCTGCTTCTGCCTGCCGGGCGTGCTCGACTCCAGGCGGGATGAGACCAGTTGCTGCTCGGCTTCGCGGGCGGCGCGGATAAACTCTCGAATCAGTTCCGGAGTCTTCCTGCCCGGCGCGATTTCAACTCCCGAACAAACGTCCACTCCCCAAGGCTCCACCTTTCGGATGGCCTCGCCGACGTTCTTCGCGTTCAAGCCGCCAGCCAGGATAATTTTCCCGTAAGCTTTTGCCCGCTCGGCGTGCGACCAATCGAATACGCGCCCGGTGCCGCCCGGCAAGCCGCCCGCAACCCAGCCGTCGAGCAAGAAGGCATAGGCAGAAGCATACCGGCGGAGTTCGGCAGGTTCAAAATCGTTTCTGACTTTGAAGGCCTTGATTTTTCTCCAAGAACCCAGGCGGTCAAAGTATTCGGGCGTCTCGCTGCCGTGGAACTGCAACGCGGAGACCCCTGTTTGAGCGGCGATCTCGAGCACCCGTTCCGGCGTTTCGTCCACAAAGACTCCCACGGTCGAGACATGGCTCGGGACCGCGCGGATCAAGGGCGCGGCGTCCTCCGGCGGAATATAGCGGGAGGTTCCCGGCCAGAAATTAAAGCCCAGCAAGTCAGCGCCCGCCTCGACGGCCACTTCGACTTCTTCGGCGCGGCGCATTCCGCAAATCTTGATCTGAACAACAGACATCGGTTTATGCGGTTTTTTCGGCTTGCAAAACGGCGCGACCTGCGCTGCGGTCCAGAGGCTTCCCGCGCCGGGCCGTTGTTTCCGAAAGAAGACGCGCCAGGGCCGCGCCGGGGTCAGGCTCCGTCATGAACCGCTCTCCGATCAGGAAGGCGTCGAAGCCGGCGGCGCGCAGGCGCTCCAAATCCTCGGCGGTGCGGAGCCCGCTTTCGCTGACCGCGACCACCTCTTCGGGGACCGTATCAATCAGACGGAAGGATACGTCGAGCGAAACTTCAAACGTCTTCAAGTCGCGGTTGTTGATGCCGACGAGGTTTGCTCCGGCACCGAGCGCGGTCTGCAATTCTTCCGCGGAGTGCGCTTCCACGAGAGCGTCGAGGCCCAGCGTTCGGCTCAATGCCAAGAGGCGCGCCAGTTCCGGCGGGTCCAGCAAGGCGACAATCAACAGGACCGCATCGGCTCCGGCGGCGGCGGCTTCGTAAAGGTGATAATCGGCCAGCGTGAAGTCCTTGCGCAAAACGGGGAGCGAGGTGGCGGCCTTGGCCTGCTGCAAATGTTCGACCGACCCGTGAAAGAACTCCCGATCCGTCAGCACCGAGAGAGCGCGCGCGCCGGCCTGCTGATAGCCGCGGGTAATCGCCGGCGGGTCGTAGCGCGAACACAGTGTTCCCCGCGAGGGAGAAGCCTGCTTCAATTCGGCGATGATGGCGAAGTCGGGCTGGGTTGCGGGGCGAGCCAGCAGCGCCTGGCGGAATGCTCCCGGCTGACGCGCCGGAATGCGCTTCTCCAGAACAGACTGCGGTGCCCGCGCGCGAGCCTGCTCCAACTCCGCGCGCTTGGCCTCGACGATGCGCTCCAGCCACCGGATTTCCGCTGCCATCTCGCTGACTCCGTTCGATCTTGGCGGGAGGTGCACTCCATTGCGGTGCTGGCCCCGTTCCCCTGATGGCAGATATATGCAAGGTACCATTACCCCTTTCGAATCAACATACACCTACCCGCCATTAGTATACCGCAACTGAGGAACGGGTCTAGCGAGAAGCCGTTTGGCAAGTCAAGCAAATACGCCTTTGGGTCGTGGGTCAGTTTCCGATTTGCCGACTATCCGTCCCTGGAACGGATTAGGAAATGAAAGGGGGTTTCCGGTGACAGGCGGTGTTCGCCAGTGCCTCAGGGGCGGAATCCGTCCAACGAGATGCTGTATCATTAGACTGGACGATTACTCGAAGATGATTCAAAGGTTGACTGGACGTTGTCGGAGAAGTATTCTTCGTTTCCAGCGCCACGGGTGTAGGACAGGCTGATGCGTCTTGAGTGGCATGCCCGAAAGGCCCGTGAGAACCTCCGCAAACACGGTGTCTCGTTCGAGGAAGCTTCCAGCGTGTTCTTCGATCCTCTCTCGGTGACGGGCGACGACCCGGATCATTCGGCCGATGAAAGGCGTTTGGTTACCTTTGGTGTGTCTTCCTCTGGGAGACTTCTGGTGGTGGCCCATGCCGAAACGGGCGATGCCATTCGCATCATCAGCGCACGCCGGACTACCCGGGCAGAAAGGAAACTCTATGAAGAAGGCTAGAAGACGGGCTGGGGACGAACTGCGCCCGGAGTACAAGAGGTCCGATTTCGGCGTGTTGGTTCGCGGAAAGTACGTCGAGCGACTGCGAGAGAAGTCGAACGTAGTTGTGCTCGATCCACGAGTTGCGAAACTCTTTCCAAACGCTGCGTCGGTGAACTCCGCTCTTCTGTCGCTGGCGGAGGTTGCCAAGCGATCCGCGCGCCTGCCCCGGTCGCGTGCTCGCCGGTCGGCCTGAAACTGGAAGGCAAGTTTATTGGACACGCTAGAAGTCGTTATAAAGAAAGGTGTTATTGCTACGGCTCGCCACTAGCGGTATTGTGATAGGCCGACCTGGACCGGTTTTGTCCAGGTCAGCATAAACAAGAGTTAGGGCGCTCGATCGGCTTGTGATGACAAAAGACCAAAAAATACTCAAGCTTAAGAAACGCATTCTCGATCTTGAAAATGAGAACGAGGTTCTTAGGAAGAGGCTTGACGGTGCGCGAGGAGTCCTAGGGGAGAAATTCGTAGCAGAGCTTACAGGGGGTGTGCTCACCAGGTACAAGACCGGCCACGATATCGAAATGCAGAATGGAACACATCTCGAGGTGAAGACAAGCAAACCATACACTGAGCGTGGATCGACAACCACACGTTGGGCTTGGAGCAACATTCTCGGTTTGAATGCCACCAAGAAATTCCATTATCTTGTCTTGTTGGGCGAAAAGGATCTGCGCTACAAGAATTGCTATCCTCCTGATTTAGAATATGTGTGCTTCTTGGTTCCGCGAAGCGATGTGAACGACAAAATCAAGAATAGCTGGGCGACGAGTATTGCGCTCAATACAAATCTACCCACAGCCAAGGCGAAAAACCTGGTAGCCCTCAAGGGTTACCTGGTCCACTCGCGAGAGGAGTTCAAGGGCTTGTCGCCAAACGCGGCCGCGCCCGAACAAGTGGCTGGAGCAGGCCACTGAAAAATGCGGCTGCTCAGCCACAATCCGTTACGCCGCACAAGCTGACCCGGACAGATGTTCAGAAAGGACAAAAATGATCGCCGGCCTCGCCTGAGCGGCAGGTCATTAGCCTCTGGAAGATTGCAAAGCACGGTTGTTTGCCACAACCGGCTCACCGGTGGCCCTGCAACCAATGTTGAACTCGCCTGTCATTTGATCGAGGATTGTGGTCGAGGATCGCCGCCGAAGCAAGTCTATGAAACTTGCAGGAGTTGCCTCTGACTTTGCAGATCGGTCCTGCCTTGTCGCCAAGGGTTTACTGATCCGAGACACGCGTGCAGACCCCTTGGACGCGTAACGCCTATATCAGAAATTTGCCCCCCCACCCGCCTCCGGCTTTCTCGTCGTTGCTCGAAACGCTCGGTGGGTCGAGCTGCGGCCCCTCGGGTTCCGGCAGTGGCGACAGCGTGTTTCGAGGACTTCTGGAAGGGCGGTTCGGAGCCGATGACCCTCGCGGAGAAAAAATTGTGCTCGGTTGGACCGAAATGGATTTATATTTTCAAATGCAGGAAGGCCAAGATTTTATTCTGGGTGAGGAGCGAATGCGTACACGCGTGGTAGTGCTGGGTGCAGGCTTCGGCGGCCTCGAGCTGACGACGATTCTTTCCGACGCGTGCGGCGACGCGCTCGACCTCGCGCTCATTGACAAGCGCGACGCGTTCGTCTTCGGCTTCTCCAAGCTCGACATGATGTACGGGCGGTTGATGCCGGCGGGGGCGCGTCATCCTTACCGCGACATCGTCAAGCCCGGCGTGCGGTTCCTGCAATCCACGGTGCGATCCATTGACCCGGCCGCCCGGCGCGTGGAGACGGACGGAGGGATGTTCGACGCGGACGTCCTGGTGGTGGCGCTCGGCGCCGATATGGACCCGGCGGCCACCCCCGGGCTCGTGGAGGGCGGGAACGAGTTCTACTCGGTCGCGGGCGCCGAAGCGCTGCGCGACCTGCTGCCCCGGTTTGAGCGGGGCACGGCTATCGTGGGCGTGACATCCACACCGTTCAAGTGCCCCCCGGCCCCCAGCGAAGCGGCGCTGCTGCTGCACGACTACCTCACCACCCGCGGGCGGCGCGGGGCCACCGAAATCTCGGTGGTGATGCCCTTCGGCACGCCCATTCCGCCTTCGCCCGCAGCCTCGCAGGCGATCCTCGCCGCGTTTGCGGAACGCGGCATTCGGTTCGTCCCCGACAAACTGGTGCGCTCCCTCGACCCGGCCCGGAAGGTGGCCGTGCTGAACGACGGGACCGAGATGCCGTACGACCTGTTCCTCGGCGTGCCGGTTCACCGCGTGCCGACCGTGATCGAGGCGTCCGGGCTTGCCGTAGGCGGCTGGGTGCCGGTGAATCCGAAATCGCTGGAGACGGCTTTTCCCGGGGTATATGCGGTGGGCGACGTGACGAGTGTGGGCACTCCCAAGGCCGGTGTCTTCGCCGAAGGGGCGGCGCGCGTGGTGGCGGCCGCGCTCATCGCGCAACTCCGCGGCGGGCCGTCACCCGGACCCTACACGGGGCAAGGCTCCTGCTATGTCGAGTTCGGAAACGACGTGGTCGGGCGCGTTGACGTGGACTTTCTGAGCGGCCCCAAACCGACGGGGACCTTCCAGGAGGCATCCGAGGCACTGGTCGTCGAAAAGGCCCTGTTCGGCTCGAGCCGGATTCAGCGCTGGTTCGGCCGCCCGCCCGCCGCGCGCGGCTGAGCAGACGTTACCACCTCTGCCGCGTAAGACTTATATCTTGACAAGAAGAGGAGAAACCATGGGTCCCCAGGAAGCCAAAACTGTAGCTGATTTTCTCATTGCCGACTTTGCTTACGAAATGCAGACGACCTTGTCCGTCATCGGGGCGGTTCCCAACGATCATCTCGACTATCGGCCGGATGCAAAGGCCAAGACCGGTCTCGGGCTTGTCCGGCACATCACGCTCGAAGACGAGTGGATTCTCAACTGTATTGCCAACGGCGAGTTCACTTCCCCGCCCGACGATTCAGACGCTTGCGGAATCATGACCCCGGCCGACGCCATTGCCCGCTACAAAGTGAAAGTTCCGGCGGCGCTGGACCGCGTGCGCGCCATGTCCGGCGAGCAACTGCTGAAGGTCCTTGACTTACTTGGCATGGTTCAGATGCCGTCGCTCAATTTTGTTTCGCTAGCCGCCAAGCACTCCGTCCACCACCGCGGTCAGCTCAGCACCTACCTGCGCTCGATGGGCGGCAAGGTCCCGGGAATCTACGGTCCTACCGCCGACACGCAGTAGCGGTCTGAGCCAACTTCGCGAACCCTTGCGCTCGGAAAACGCTGCGTGGCCTCGGAGGCTTTCAGCAGATGTCCGGCGAGGAACTTGTACGCACCGTCGCGCTTGAACTGCGTGTCGTAGCCGCGATACACATTCAGATCGCCGGGGTCAGGGCGTGTTTGGTCATCGACTTTATCAGGGAGAAATAGCGGCTTGATGCCTCGCGGCGAGCAGTTGGACCTGTTGCTCTTGCACACTCCGAGCGTCTACGACTTTCGGAAGATGTCCATCTTTTACGGTCCGATCAGCGACATGATCCCGTCCTCGGTGGTGTTCGAGATGTATCCGCTCGGATTCCTTACGATCACGAGCTATTTGCAGAAACAGGGGATGCGGGTGCGCATTGTCAACCTCGCCGTGCGCATGATGAAGGACCGGAGCTTTTCGGTGCCCCGGTTTCTCGCCTCCCAACACCCCCGGGCAATCGGGATCGATCTTCACTGGTTGCCGCACGCGCAGGGGGCCCTGGAAGTGGCCAAAATCGCGAAGGAGATTCATCCCGATGTGCCGGTCATCCTGGGCGGTCTTTCCTCCACCTACTTCCACCAGGAGCTCATCGGCTATCCCCAAGTGGATTACGTGCTGCGGGGCGACAGCACCGAAGCGCCTCTGGTTCAGCTTCTGCTGGCGCTCAGAAACGGCGGGGCCTTGGACCAGATTCCGAACCTGACGTGGAAGCAAAGCGGTTCGCCCCGGGTCAACCCGCTGACATTTCTGCCGCCTTCCCTGGACTACGCGGATCTGCGCTCCGACCTGATGGTTGAGATGGTGCTGCGCCATCGCGATCTCGGGAGCGTGGTGCCGTTTGACGGATGGATGCGGAATCCGATCACGGCAGTATTCACCGTGAAGGGATGCACGTATGAATGCGCCACGTGTGGCAGCTCCCACACCACTTGCAGCCACCTGACCAAGAGAACGCAGCCCGTCTTTCGCAGTCCCGAAAGCGTGGTGGCGAACATCGTGGCGATCTCGCGGCTCATCCGCGGCCCCATCTTTCTGGTCGGCGACCTGTTGCAGGCGGGAATGGATTATGCGGAATCGGTGCTCCAGCGGTTGCGGGGGACGGCCGTGGAGAACGAGGTCGTATTCGAATTCTTCGACCTGCCCCCCAGTGCTTTCCTGGGCCGTATTGATTCATCCGTGCGGCGTTGGAGTATGGAAATCAGCCCCGAAAGCCATGATCACGATGTGCGCCGGGCGCAAGAGGGGGAATCCGCCTATGACAACGAGCGGTTCGAACAGATCCTTTGCGAGGCGTTGCGGTTGCGCTGCACGCGCCTCGACGTATTCTTCATGATCGGTCTGCCGCGGCAGACATATCAATCCGTTCAAGACACCGCCGCCTATTGTGAACACCTCTTTGAGATCAGCGACCGGCGGCTTTCTTGTTTTATCTCTCCGATGGGGCCTTTCCTGGATCCCGGAAGCCGCGTGTTTGAAGAACCCGAAAAATTTGGCTATCGAGTCTTCGCCCGTTCGCTGGAGGATCATCGCCGGCTCTTAGTGCAACCGAGTTGGGAACGGATTCTCAGCTACGAAACAAAATGGATGACCCGGGCTGAATTAGTGGATGCCACCTATGATGCCGCCGAGTCTCTGAACCAGGCCAAGCTCAAATACGGGCGGATTTCGACTCCACGCGGGCATGCGGTCGCAAACCGCATTCGAGCGGCTCGCGCTATACGGGCACGACTCGCGGCGAACCAGAACGATGCCGTGGATGCGGGAAGCGACCTGGAAGGCGAAATCGCAAAATTTAGCGCATCGACAATTTGTGATAAGAGAGAACTGTTCTGGTCACGGCACCTCGTCAATTTCAAAGTCTGCGGAATATTGGGGATAATATATCGTTTCTATTCCAAAGCATTTCTCGGGAAGGTGTAGACCATCAAAGAACGGTCGGCAGAAGCCCCCGGCGCTACCCGTTTGGTGGAGGTCTGTCCGCGTAGGTTCATGAATGATCCACGCTTGACCCTTGCCTCCGATGCAGCTAATATGGCACATTTCGTGCTTAGCACGGATTTCTCACCAGCGATGGACATCGCGGGTTCGAACTTGGTTGTCCTGAAAGGACAACAGAAAATAGCCGGGGGCACCGCCCTTCGGAATGCGGGTGAGAAATCCAGGCCAAGGGCAGGGGGTTTGGACTCTGAGGCGCGCCAGCCCCTGCCCTGCAAACCTCCAACTTCTCGCAGTGAGGGCAATGCCTTGTCCAGATTCAAAGCAGCTCTGTTTGTCTTGTTGATTGCTCCGGCTTCCTTGGCCGCGCAAGGCCAGGGAACGGTTTCCGCCATCGGCGTATCGGGAGCGCCCGGAACCACCGTCAGCATCCCGGTAATCTTGAATCTGAATGCCGGCGTCCAAATCGGCACGCTGCAGTTTGGAGTGGAAATTATCGCCAATAGCCCCGCCCCGGCGCTAACGGGGACACTCGGCTTCCTGAAAGATGTATCGTTGCAGGTTCCCCTCATTGAAACTGCCGCGGGGCCGAACCTCATTGCTGTCATCTGGTCATCGCCGCCATTTAACCCGCTACTTTCCGGGACCAAGAGCCTTGGTTCCGTTACCATGACAGTCCCTGCCGGCGCGCTAGAGGGGCAGACCTACACCATTCGCGTTACCACAGCTCAGGCAACTACTTCGACGGGCTCCGTCCCGTTGACACCAGGTCCCAATGCGACCTTGACGGTGGTAGCCCCCCCCAGTGGAGGCAGCGGCGGCGGCGGCTTGGGGATCTCGGATTTCCTCCTCTCCGTTTCTCCCTCTTCCCAGACGGTGTTTGCCGGTGGACCCAGCGTCTATACCATCACCATTCGCGCCGTTGGCAAGTTCGCCGAGCTGATCAACTTTTCGTGCAGTGGTCTGCCGGCCGGGGGGACCTGTGATTTTTCACCCAACCCATCTGCTCCGGGAGCCGCCGCGCTTACCGTGACTGCTGGGCCTCCCGATCCCTTGTTTGGCGGGACGATTGCAGTCATTGGCACCTCGGGTTCGCTCAGCCATCCTTTGATCGTCGCCCTGAACATCGTAGATTTCGCCGTGAGCGTTTCTCCTAGCTCGCAGTCGCTCACTGCTGGGGCAACGACGGCTACTTCGCAGGTCTCGATTGCCGCCGTTCCCTCCAGCAGTGGGACCGGGTTGAGCGGGGTCTTCAACCTCTCGTGCGGTGGCTTGCCGGCGGGGGCGAATTGTAATTTCTTTCCCAACCCCGCTCCCCTCGGGGCCGTGACCCTGGATATCAGCGGTGCGCCCTCGACGCCGGTCGGCAGCGTTTCCGCTACGGTGAACGCCGCCAGCGGCACGGTGGCTCGCTCCGCCCCCCTGAACTTGAATTTCATGGACTTCACGCTGACCGTTTCGCCCTCTTCGCAGTCCGTGTCCGCGGGAGGCTCGATTACGTACTCGGTTTCTGTGGCGGGGCGGGGAAACTTCAGCAGTCCGGTCAATCTGTCCTGCGCGGGCTTGCCCAGCGGGGCTGCCTGCAACTTCTCCCCCAACCCGGCCCCGCCGGGAATTGCAGCGCTGACCCTGAGCACCCTCGCCAGCACGCCGGTGGGCGGCCTCCAGTTTACGGTCGCGGGCGCCAGCGGTGTGATTACACGCAGCACGAGGGCCGCTCTGGCAGTCACTGCGCCGAGTCCGCCGCCTGCGTTTAGCAGCGCCTCCGTGGTGAACGGCGCGAGCTTTCTGGCGGGGGTGAGCCCCGGTTCCATCATCACGATTTTTGGGACCAATCTTGCCCCGAATGTGACTGGAGTGGTGCAAGCCAGCAGCCTTCCGCTTCCGACTCGATTGATGGGAATCTCCGTGACGGTCAACGGAATCCCGGCGCCCTTATTCGCCGTCGCCAACGTGAACCGGCAGGAGCAAATCAATTTGCAGGTTCCGGTGGAACTCGCAGGGCAAACCTCCGTGACCATTGTCGTGAACAACAACGGAGTGCTGAGCGCACCGGTGTCCGTCAATTTGCTGCCCGCCGCGCCGGGCATCTTCACCACCGATGGGATCAACGGCGCCATCCTGCACGCCAGCGATTTTCGGCCGGCGACCGGATCGAACCCGGCGTTGAGGGGCGAAGATGTCATCCTCTACGCTACCGGATTGGGGGCGGTGGCTCCCGTCGTGGGCACGGGTCAGGCCGCCCCCAGCGCGCCCCTTCCCATTAGCGTCGTGACTCCGGTCGTCACCGTGGGCGGGGTCAATGCCATTGTCGTCTTCTCCGGCCTTGCTCCCGGTTTTGTGGGCCTCTATCAGTTGAATATCGGGCTTCCCCCCAATGTTCCCTCTGGACTGCTGGATGTGATCATCCAGACGGGAGGCCTGTTTAGCAACGCTGTAAAATTGGCCGTGCAATAGGCGCTTCCACCCGTTGCAAACCACTCCCGCCGCTTCCCTCCCGCGGCTTCGTGGCCGGGGCGCGGGACTCTCATAGCAAAATCCGTTGGAGAATCTCTTCGCCTCACCGTCCGCAGCGCGTGGGCGGCGCGACGGGTACAGAAATAACTGTGGCGGCAACATAACGCTTGACCCCATGCTCCGATCTGGCTACTATAACAACACCCCCGGCTCGGAAAGGTATGCAACGTTTGTCCCGAAGAGGATATCCCCATGAAGACTCCGAGAAAATGCAGCGTCGCTTTTGTGTTGTTCGCGATTCTATTTAGCGCTTCCACGTCATTCGCACAGCAGCTCATTACGACCTCGGCGGGCAGCACCTGGGCGTTTCCTACCGGCACGCTTGACCCGGCAAAGACACAGGCGCCGCTTGGCCCCGTGTTGGGCGTCGCGGTAGCGACCGCGACGGCGGGTCTGTTCCAGGCGGGCGACGTCGTCGTTAGCGACTTTGGCAACCGCATGGTATTCCGGGTCCGAGGCACCGCGTTGACGGCGCTGGCGGGCAATGGAATTGCCGGTTTTTCCGGGGACACCGGCGCGGCCACCAGCGCGTCGCTGGCACTTCCGTACGGCCTGGCGATTGACAGTGCGGGGAACCTCTACATTGCCGATGCCCTGAATCACCGCATCCGCAAAGTGGATACCACCGGAGTAATCACGACCGTCGCGGGCAACGGCACGGCGGCCTCTACCGGGGATGGGGGATCGGCTACCAACGCCTCTCTGAACTTCCCCACGGGTGTCGCCGTGGACAGCACGGGGAATATTTACATTGCCGACCAGGGCAACAACCGCATCCGCAAGGTGACCGGCGGCACCATCAACCCGGCGGCCGGCACCGGGACGGCGGGGTCTGCCAACGGCGTCGTCGGGGAAGCCACTTCGGTCGCGCAGTTCAATCAGCCCACTGGCGTGGCGGTGGACGGTTCCAATAACGTCTACATCGCGGACACGCTGAATCATCGCATCCGCAAGCTCACCGTCAGCACCGCGACCGTCACCACGGTGGCCGGCAACGGCACGGGCGATTTTTCGGGGGACAATGGCCAGGCTACCAGCGCCTCGCTGAATAAACCCGCGGGGGTAGCGATAGACGCGACCAACAACCTCTACATCGCCGACACCAGCAACCAGCGCGTCCGCAAAGTTTCCTCGGGAGCCAATAATACGCTGGAAGGGACCGATACGATCAGCACCGTGGCCGGCAGCGGCATCTATGGGTTCGGAGGGGATACGGGTTCCGCCCTCGGCGCATTTTTGGGTTCTCCCAACGGCGTAGCGCTGAACGCCGCCGGGACCACTCTCTACATCGCCGACGCGGATAACAGCCGCCTGCGAACCGTCATCGGCGGGACGATTGATACGCTGGCCGGCAATGGCAAATTCAAGTATGAGCCTCCCACTCCCGGCGATGGCGGGCCCGCTCTGAGCGCTTCGCTCAACAATCCCAATGGCGCCGCCGTGGACGGCAGCGGGAATCTTTACATCGCCGACACCGGCAACCACCGCGTCCGCAAAGTGACTCCCGCGGGCACGATTTCGACGTTCGCCGGTACGGGAATCTTTGGGTTCTTCGGTGAGGGGGTCGTGGCGACTACTGCGTTGCTGAATTCCCCCAAGGCCGTTGCGGTCAACACGCTCGTCAGCCCCAACCTGCTCTACATCGCCGATGCCGGCAACAACCGCGTCCGGGTCGTCAACCTCGGAACCAATATCATTACGACCGTGGCCGGCAACGGGCTTGCGGGGTATAACGGGGACGCGATTTCCCCCACCCTCGCTTCCCTCAACAACCCCTCCGGGGTGGCGGTCCAAAACTCCACCGGGGACGTGTATATCGCCGACACCAGCAACCATCGCGTCCGAAAAGTGACTGGCGGGCAGATCTTCACCGTGGCCGGCACCGGCACGGCGGGCCTTTTGGGAGATAACGCCGCCGCCACCGCAGCGCAGTTGAATTCTCCGGTGGCCGTGGCGGTGGATGCAGGCGCGATCAACCTCTATATCGCGGACCGCAACAACCATCGCATCCGAAAAGTGAACGGGGGAATCATCACAACAGTTGCCGGAAGCACGGTCGGATTTGGCGGCGACGGTGGCTCGGCCACCGACGCGGCTGCCAAGCTGAACTTCCCCTCCGGGGTGGCCGTGGATGGCTCCGGGAATTTCTACATCGGAGACCGGGACAATTTCCGCATCCGCAAAGTCAGCGGGGGCAACATCTCAACCGTGGCGGGCACTGGGTCCGCAGGGTTTTCCGGGGATGGCGCGCTGTCTACTGCCGCGCAGCTGGCCGGTCCGACCGGCCTGTGGCTCGACGCCTTCGGGAACCTCTTCCTCGCCGACAGCACCAATGACCGCATCCGGAAACTTTTCTCCGGCCAGGTGATTGCCGGCTCCGTGCAGGGAGCGCCCAGCGCCCAGGTGAATGTTCCCATCACGCTGGCGCTCTTCGGCGGGGCGACTCTCGACAGCGTCGCCTTCGGCTTGCAGGTGGTTCCGGTTACGGGACCCGCTCTCACTGCGCCCCTCAGTTTCGTCAAAGACGCCGCCCTCCCCGCGGTTACGAATACCTCGACTACGGGGAATGATTTGATCAGCGTGAGCTGGTTGAACCAATCCGTCGCCCCATTTCCGTTGGGCGGGACCGTAAAGCTGGGGGACGTCGTGGCGACGATTCCGGGTGCGGCCCTCGATTCGCAGACCTATACGATCAAGATTACGGTCGCCGTATCATT
>Ga0209343_10001223_pt1 | contig 35024 bp, 28 predicted proteins | sample RifCSPlowO2_02_FD_184026 | JGI IMG/M metagenome (GOLD analysis project Ga0209343, IMG submission 184026) | Groundwater microbial communities from Rifle, Colorado - Rifle CSP2_plank lowO2_0.2 (SPAdes) (version 2) | ecosystem: Environmental > Aquatic > Deep subsurface > Groundwater | place... | reverse complement strand
GCTGAGGGACGTACCTCAGGGGCTAAAGCCCGCTCCGAGGGGCTGTCTTTTCGGCATGGCTAAAGCCATGCCCTGACGAGATCACATCCCTCCGCACTAAATCTGGAAACGGCACTAGCGGAATTTCCCCTCGACCGGAGAACGAAGACCCTATGGGAGCGGAAACTCGCCGTCAGCACCGACTCGCCGTAGCCTTGGAAGTGCGGATTCGCGGGACCGACCGCGCCGGTCGCCCCTTCGAGGAAACGACGTCCTCGTCCAATGTCAGCCGGGGAGGCTGCTCGCTCGAGATCTCCCGCGAACTCGAACCGGGAGCGGAATTGGAAATCGAGATTCTGCGCCGGATTCCGGGCCGTGTGGAGCCCAGCCTGTTTCTGACTCGGGGGGGCGTGCTGCGGTCCGTGCCCGTCGGCGAGGGGCACTACACCACCGCCATCCACTTTACCGGCCCGCATTTTCCGACCTACGCCAGCGAGGACACGGCGGCCGGCGGAGCGTAGCGTCCTGTCTCGATGGCTGTATCCGGTGCCGGCTTGGGTAGCCACGGCACGTCTTCTGTGCCGTGGGATTTTGCTCAGTAGCGATATAATCGGAAGCGGAATGCGAGAGTGGCGGAATTGGCAGACGCGCCAGACTTAGGATCTGGTCCCGCAAGGGGTGGGGGTTCGAGTCCCCCCTTTCGCACCATGGCCTTCTTCGACAAGCTGCCGGGCACGAGACCGTCCCGGCGCGCCGGCAGCCTTGTTCCCCCAGTGAGTTGTATGCGACAATAATTTTATGCAGAGCGGTATCGTCCGCCTGGGACTCGCTTTCCTGCTGGCATGCGGGGCCATCTGGCAGCCGCCGGTACTGCGCGCCCAAGCGCCCGACGCTTCCGCGGCTCCCGCAACCACGTCCGGCCCGGAGGCGGCCGAAGCGGATCAGCAGTACAGTCTTTCGGTCGAAGTGGAAGTCGTCACCGTGCCCGTGACCGCGACGAACTCGGACGGCGAATTCGTTACCGACCTCGACCTGAACGAGTTCACGATCTTCGACAATGGCGCGCCGCAAAAGATCGAATCGTTCGAGCTGAGCCAGGAGCCGCTTTCGCTGGCGATTCTGGTCGAGACCAGCTCGCGCATTCAGTCGCTTCTGCCGGAGGTGCGCAGCGCCGGCATCCTCTTCACGCAGTTGATTGTGGGTGAGTCCGGGGAAGGGGCGGTGCTGACCTTCGACCGCGACGTGAAGCTCGTCCAGGATTTTACCGGCGACGCCGACCGCATCGAGACCTCGTTCCGCAACCTCCAGCCGGGCGGCGACCCGGTGCGCCTGAGCGACGCCATCGCCCGCGCGCTCTTCCTCTTGCAGCGCCGGCCCGAAGGGCGCCGCAGGGTGATCGTGGTGATCTCGGAAGCTCGGGACCAGGGCAGCAGCAACTCCCTGGGGCTGGTCCTGCGCAGCGCGCAGCAGCTTGGGATTTCCGTTTATACCGTGGGGCTGAGCACTCTGCGGAGCATGATGGGACGCCCGGCAAGCCAGGGCGTCGCCTCTCCGTTTCCCGCCGGGGTGGCCGCGCGGCCCACGCCCGCCAATCAGCCGCCCACCCCCGACGCACAAACCAATTGGGGAGCCGCCAACATGAACGTGCTGGCGCTGATCGCCGAACTGGTCTCGACCGCGCAGAACCTGGTCGCGGGAAATCCGCTCGCCGTTACCGCTACGGCCACCGGCGGCCAGGATTTCTCATCCGGCGGCAAAGGCGAGTTGGAGCAGGCGCTCGGGCGCATCGGCGAGGAGTTGCGCAACCAGTACATGCTCACCTATCGCCCCAATAACCTCGACAACCCCGGCTTCCATTCCATTCGGATTGCCATCTCGCGCCCCAACGTGCAGGTCCGCACGCGGCCCGGCTACATGTTCGCCCCGCCGCTTCGGAAAAGTCCCGCCACGGCCAAGCCGCCCACGCTCCAGCGCCCGGCGCCCGCCGAAAACCCGGGCCGCGACCGTTAATCCGAGCCGCGATCCCGCAGGGCGGGAGAGCAGGCCCACTCGCTTACGCTCGTGGCTCGGAATCAGGAATTTCTCGTGGCAGAGAATCTAAGCGGGCGACGTCCTAGCGGGCTGTTGCGTGCGTTCTTGCGGATGCCAATCTGGCTCTACCGCCTGCGCCTCGGATTCTTGCTGGGACATCGTTTTCTGTTGCTCACGCACATCGGCCGGAGGAGCGGCCTGCCCCGGCAGACGGTCTTGGAGGTCGTTCGCTACGACGCCGCTACGAACGCCTGCGTCATCGCTTCCGGCTGGGGAGAAACGTCTGACTGGCTTCGCAACATCCGGAAGACGCCCGAGGTGCGAATCACGATCGGGCTTCGGCAGTTCGCCGCGAGAGCCGTGCGTCTTTCGTTGGAAGAGGGACAACAAGAATTGCTGGATTTCGCGCGCAGCCATCCGGTGGCGTTCCGTGGTCTGGCAGCCCGGAAATTGCCGTCCGTTCCCCAGGAGGAAGACGAGACATGCCGCGCGCTGGCGCCGGTGATCCCCCTGTTCGCGCTGCGGCCTACACCGTAGCGCCGGCGTCCCGCCGGCTCTGTGGGCCCCGGCAAGCCGGGGCGCGACCTCCGGCTTCACGCCAGGTCGAAGAGCAAGAGTTCGGCGAGCGGCCCCGGATCGCTCGCACGGAGCACAAGCTCCTCTTCCTGGCTGATGGCGGCGCCATCGCCCGCCTCCATTTGAACGCCGTTTAACGTGATCGAGCCGCGCGCCACCTGCACCCAGGCGTGACGTCCTGGTTTCAGACGATGCGTGGCCTGCCCTCCGAGGCCTTGGCGCAGGAGGGCCTGGTCGCCGCCGCGCAAACGGGCCGCATAGACTTCCGTATCCTGGTGGATCGTGACGGCTCCATCACGTCCGTCGGGAGCGGCGATCAAGCGCAGCGCGCCGTTGCCTTCGTCCATCGGGATCGTCTTCTGCTCGTAGCCCGGTGGAAGGCCGAGACGAGCAGGCGTGATCCAAATCTGAAGCAGGTGAACCGGGTCGGTGGCGGAGGGGTTGTATTCGCTGTGCGTGATGCCCGAGCCGGCGCTCATGCGCTGGACCTCGCCGGGGCGGATGACCGAGCCGGTGCCCAGGCTGTCGCCCAGACTGTCGCGGTGTTCGAGCGCGCCTTCGATGATGTAGGTCAGGATTTCCATGTCGCGGTGCGGGTGCATCGGGAACCCCCGGCCGGCCTCGACCCAATCCTCGTTGAGCACGCGCAAGTGGCGGAACGCCATGTGCGCCGGGTCGTAGTAGCGGTCGAAGGAAAACGTGTGGAAGCTGTCGAGCCAGTCGAGTTTCGACCTTCCTCGCTCCGAACCAGGTCGCAAACGAATCATGGAACTCCTCCTTGCTGCCGAGTCAATGGTTGTGGCTTCATTTTCAGCTATGGGATAATGCCTTGTGGCACTTTGCGAGATAGCCTTGCGACTCCCCTGGTCACAACCTTCTTTCCCGCATTCTCACCTTCCGCCGGACACCCTGCTTAGATGCTCCTTCGCCGGGAAGGATTCACGCGGATGAATAAGAAACGGTTGGCAATTTTTGCTCTCCTGCTCGTGCTGGTCGCGGCGGGAGCTTACTTCTACCTCAACGGACGGGCGCAGGAGGCGGGAGGGATCATCCGCGTTTCCGGAAACATTGAGGTAACCGAGGCGGAGGTCAGCTTCAAGATTCCCGGCCGGGTCGTGGAACGGCTGGTCTCGGAAGGTGAAACCGTAAAGGCCGGGCAGATTGTGGCGCGCCTGGACGACGGGGAGCTGGTCCGGGAAGTGAGCTTGCGGCGAGCCGAGGTCCAAGCGGCTCAGGCCGTGCTGGCGGAACTGGAAGCTGGGTCGCGGCCGGAAGAAATCGCGCAGGCCGAGGCAGCGGCCCGACAAGCCCAGGCCCGCTTGGACGAACTTGAAGCAGGCTCCCGGCCCGAGGAAGTCGCGGCGGCGGAAGCGACGGCTCAACGTGCCCGGTACGAGGCTGCGCGCTGGCAGGGCGACTTGGAGCGTATCCGGCAATTGCACGAAGAAGGCGTCGTTCCGGCGCAGCAGCTCGACACAGCCCGGGCCGGCTACGAGATGACGCGGGAGCAATTGCGGGCGGCGGAGCAACAACTCAAACTCGTTCGGGCAGGCCCGCGCAAAGAGCAGGTCGAGCAGGCGCGCGCCGCGCTCCAGCAGGCAACCGCGCGGGATGCGCTCGTCAAAGCCGGGCCGCGGAAGGAACAGATCGAGCAGGCGCGGGCGCGGCTGGAGCAGGTCCGCCAGGCGCTGGCGGCGGCGGAAACCCGATTGAGTTACGCCGTCGTGGCCTCCCCTCTTTCCGGCGTGGTCCTCTCGGAGAACATCGAGCCGGGGGAATTTGTAGCCGCCGGAACGCCGGTGGTGACCGTGGGCGAATTGGGCAACGTCTGGCTGCGCGCCTACATCAACGAAACCGATCTCGGACGCGTCAAAGCCGGCCAGCTCGCGCGCGTCCGCACCGACACGGACCCGAACAAAGTCTATGAGGGGCGCATCTCCTTCCTTTCTTCGCAAGCCGAATTCACCCCGCGCAACGTGCAGACCGAAAAAGAACGGGTGAAGCTCGTCTATCGCGTGAAGATCGAAATCCCGAATCCGCAGATGGAACTCAAACCCGGGATGCCCGCCGACGCTGAAATCGTCACCGGGGCGGGCCCGTAACGCCTCTTTCCATGAACGCCATCGAAATCCGCGGCCTTACCAAGACCTTCGGCGACCTCGCCGCGCTGCGGGAACTTTCGCTCCGCGTGGCCGAAGGAGAACTCTTTGGCCTGGTCGGCCCGGACGGCGCCGGCAAGACCACCACGATGCGCCTCTTGAGCGCGATCCTGGAACCGACCTCGGGCGACGCCTGGGTCGCGGGCTGCCACATCGTCAAGGAAGCCGAGCCTCTCAAAGAACACATCGGGTACATGAGCCAGCGATTCGGGCTTTACCCGGACCTCACCGTGATCGAAAACATCCACTTCTATGCGGACATCTACGGCGTCGCGCGCCGGGGCCGCGAGGAACGAATCGCGCGGCTGCTCGACTTCGGCAATCTCACACCCTTCCGGCACCGGCTCGCCGGGGCGCTTTCGGGCGGGATGAAGCAAAAGCTCGGCCTCGCCTGCGCGCTCATCCACACGCCGAAAGTGCTGCTGCTCGATGAGCCAACCAGCGGAGTGGACCCGGTCTCGCGGCGCGAGTTCTGGCGCATTTTGAACGGACTGCTGCGCGAGCGAGTCACCATCTTTGTCTCGACCGCATACCTCGATGAAGCCGAGCGCTTCCATCGCATGGCGCTCCTCCACAAGGGTGAGCTGCTCGCCTGCGGCACGCCCGACGAGGTGAAAGGATTGATGCGCGGGACCATCCTGGAAATCCGCTCGGCGGACCCGCGGCAGGCCGCGCGGACGCTGCGCACGCAGTTCCCGCCGGAGTCGGTCGGGCTGTTCGGCGACCGCGTGCACTTGGTCACCGAAGACCCGGAGAAAGCGGCGGCGCGCGCCGACGCCGTTCTCCGCAAGGAAGGGATCGAGCCGGCCGGCATCCGTCCGATCGAGCCGGGCCTTGAAGATGTATTTGTCTCCGTGCTCGGAAAGGAGCGAAGCAAATGAAGCATAGGAGACAAAGGGAAGCAATGGATCAGCGGTCCTCTGCCTCCTCTGCTTCATTCTTTCCTGGCACCTGAACCCTGGGACCTATGCCTATGGCTGCTAACGAATCCTCCAGCAACGCCGTCGTGGTCCGCGAGCTGGAGCGGCGGTTCGGGAACTTCGTCGCCGTCAACCGCGTCAGTTTCTCGGTGGCGCAAGGAGAAATCTTCGGGTTTCTGGGGCCGAACGGCGCGGGCAAGTCCACCACCATCCGGATGATGTGCGGCATTCTCGCGCCCACCGGTGGCGGCGGCACGGTGGCGGGCTATGACATCCGCACGCAGCCCGAGCAGATCAAAGCCAACATCGGTTACATGAGCCAGCGGTTCTCGCTCTACGAGGACCTGACCGTCGAAGAGAACATTGATTTCTACAGCGGCATCTACCGCATTCCTCGGGAGAAGAAGCAGGCGCGGAAAGAGTGGGTGATCGAAATGGCCGGCCTCGAGCGGCACCGCCATTCGCACGCCGGCACATTATCCGGCGGCTGGAAGCAGCGCCTGGCGCTGGGCTGCGCCATCCTGCATGAGCCGCCCATCCTGTTTCTCGATGAGCCGACCTCGGGCGTGGACCCGAACAGCCGCCGCCGCTTCTGGGACCTGATCTACGAGCTTTCCGGGCAGGGCGTAACGGTCTTCGTCACCACGCACTACATGGACGAGGCCGAACACTGCGACCGCCTGGCGCTGATCTATCGCGGCGAGCTGATCGCCATCGGCACGCCGCAATCCCTCAAGACCGATGGAATCGCGGAAGAGATTCTGGAAGTCATCTGCGAACGACCGCAGGACGCGATCGAGGTAATCGAGAAAACCGAGCCAGCCGAAGGAATCCGCAGCGTGGCATTGTTCGGCCAGGGGTTGCACGTGGTAGTCCCGGACGCAGGCGCGGCGGCTCCCGTGCTCCAACGCCTTTTGGAACAGAGCGGGTATCCGGTGAGCCGCATCGAGCCGATTGCGCCCTCGATGGAAGACGTCTTTGTCTCGCTCATCGAGTGGCACGACCGCTCCCATCCGCCGCTGGCGGAGGTGCGGCGATGAAGGCCAGGCGCGTCTGGGCCGTGGCGCGGAAGGAATTCCTCCACATCCTGCGCGATCCCCGCAGCCTCGGCATGGCCATTGCCTTTCCCATGCTCCTGCTGGTGATCTACGGCTACGCCCTGACGATGGACGTGGACGAGGTGCCGCTGGTCGTCTGGGACCAGAGCGAGACGCCGGAGAGCCGCGAACTGGTCTCCGGGTTTCTCGGTTCGAGGTACTTCGCCTGGCGGGGCGCCGTGCGCGGTTACCCGGAGCTGGAACAGGCGATTGATTCCCGGCGGGCGATGGCGGCCCTGGTGATCCCCGCCGATTTTGCGCGGCGGATGGCGGCGGGACGGCCCGTGGCCGCGCAGATGATCGTGGACGGGAGCGACGCCAACACGGCCACCATCGCGTTGGGCTACGCCGGCGCGGTCGTCGAGAGCTATTCACAGGGCGTCGCATTCGAGCAGATTCGCAGAATCCGGGGCCGTCCGCTGGATCCGCCGCTCGAACTTCGCCCGCGCGTCTGGTTCAACGCGGACCTCGAGAGCCGCAACTACATCGTCCCCGGCCTGATCGCCGTGATGCTGATGATGATCGCGGCCATGCTCACGTCGCTGACCGTGGCGCGGGAATGGGAGCGCGGCACGATGGAGCAACTGATCTCGACGCCGGTGAAAGGCCCGGAACTCGTTCTGGGCAAGCTCTTGCCCTACCTTGCCGTGGGCCTGCTCGATACGCTGCTCGCCGTGCTGATGGGGCGGTTGGTGTTCCACGTCCCGCTCCGGGGCAGCGTCGCTTTGCTATTTGCTATGGCTGCCGTTTTCCTGGTGGGGGGCTTGTCGCTCGGGATGCTGGTCAGCATCGTAACGCGGAACCAACTGGTCGCCAGCCAGGCGGCTTCGATGCTGACGCTGCTGCCCTCGATTCTGTTGTCCGGGTTCGTTTTTGAAATCTTCAGTATGCCCACGCCCATTCAGGTCTTTACGTACCTCGTCCCGGCGCGGTATTTTCTGGTCATCCTGCGGGGCATTTATCTGAAAGGGATCGGTCTGGAAATCCTGGCCGGGGAGGCCCTCCTGCTGGCCGTGTTCGGCGCGGCCATGGTGGCTCTGGCCACGCGGAAGTTCCGGAAGAAACTGGTGTAGCTTGCCCCAACACGCTGAAAGCGGCGTGTTGGGGACCCCGAAAACAATGCGCGAACGGCTCCATCACATGCTGGTCAAGGAATTCATCCAAACCCTGCGCAACCCGCGGATGCGAGCGATGCTTTTCCTGACTCCGGTCATCCAACTGTTCATGTTCGGCTACGCCGTCACGACCGATGTCCACAGCATCACGCTGGCGGTGTATGACCTCGACCAGAGCGTGGCCAGCCGGGAATTGGCGAGCCGCTTCGTGAACTCGGGCTATTTCGTTCTGGTCGAGTCGGTGGCAGAGCCGGGGCGCGTCCGCGAGCTGCTCGACACGGGACGCGCGCGCGCCGTGCTCCAGTTCAACCGGGGCTTTCAGGAAACGCTGCACGCCGGACGCTCGGCCCAACTCCAGCTTCTCCTCGACGGCACGATCTCCAACACGGCCGGGATCGTGCTCAATTACAGTTCCCGCATCGTGAACCAGTTTTCCCAAGAGCTGCTCGACCAGCGCGTCGCCCGACTCCTGGGAACCCCGCCCCGAACCGCCCGGGTGGAACTCGAAACGCGCGCCTGGTTCAACGAAAACCTCGAAAGCCGCAACTTTTTTGTTCCGGGCGTGATTGCAACTATTGTGACTCTGATCAGCTTGATGCTTACCAGCATGGCCGTCGTCCGGGAGAAAGAAATCGGGACCATGGAACAAATCCTGGTCTCGCCGATCCGTCCCGTCGAGCTGATCCTCGGCAAAACCATCCCGTTCGCGCTGCTGGCCCTCGCCGACGTGATCGGAATCACGCTGATCGGCGTGTTCTGGTTCAGCGTGCCGGTGCGAGGGAACGTGTTGCTGCTCCTGTTCGCCACCGGGCTGTTCCTGATGACCTCGCTCGGCTTGGGACTGTTGATCTCGACCGTCAGCCAGACGCAGCAGCAGGCCATGATGGCGGCGTTTTTTCTCTATATGCCGGCGTTTCTTCTCTCCGGATTCATGTTCCCCATCGCCAATATGCCCCAGGCATTCCAATGGTTGACGCTGGTCAATCCGCTGCGATATTTTATGGAAATCATCCGGGCCATTTTCCTGAAAGGGGTCGGGGCAAGCATCCTTTGGCCGCAGATGGTCGCGCTGGCCCTGCTCGGAGCAGCGACGCTCGGGCTGTCTGCGCAGAGATTTCACAAGACGTTGAAGTAAAGGAGAAACCGATGCCTTCCAATTGGGCTCATGTTCACCTGTTGCTGAATCATATTCCATCGCTGGGTGTGGTCTTCGGGCTGCTCTGGCTCGGCATCGCCGTGCTCCGGCGAAACGACGAATGGAAGAGAGCGGCCCTGTGGACCTTTGTGGGGGCCGCTCTGCTGACCATCCCGACGTATCTGACGGGGGAGCCTGCCGAACATTTTCTGGAGGATCTGCCGGGAGTAGACTTCTCTCAAATTGAAGGGCACATCGAAGAGCACGAAGAGGCCGCCCTGTTCTCCCTGATTGCCGTCGAAGTCTTGGGCCTGGTTTCCCTCGCGGGCTTGTTCCTCTCCCGAGGGTCGAGCCGCCTTCTTACGCGTTGGGTCGCTGCTTGTCTCGTCCTGGCCATCGTGACTACAGGTCTGCTGATTTACACGTCGAATCACGGAGGACATATCCGCCACCTGGAAACTCGCGGCGATCCCGCGAATCCTACCCACACTCACTGACCGAGCACCCGAGTCAGGCGCTACCCGAACGGGCCAGGAACGGTACTCCGAAGCAGACCCACTGCGCGGGGTCTTTTCTTGTCCACCTGCCGGAATGCTCTCCCGAAAAGAAGTCTGGGAAATACGGGTCGTTTGGGCCTAGTCGTAGGGGGTTGGCGTGCTGTGGAAAAAACTGTGGAAAACTGCTCGCCCGTCGGCTGGCGCCAGGGGCCTAGTCCCTACAGCGGCGTCCGAGGATGACCATTGCGGCTCTCCTGTATCTTAGTTAATTCAATGGAGTTACCTGTCCACCACTCTCAAAGATGCTGCAAAATCGGGCATTGTGCACGCACAGCCCTTCCCTGCGGCATCCGAAGGACTTTTTGCACAATCTTGCAGCAAAGACATGCTCAAAAACCCTGATTTTGGCCTGTTCTATCGGGAGTCCCTGAGAGGGTACGCGCAGGGCGAACAAGCGGGCTTAGGGGCGCGATGCACCCGGCCCTGTGAGGAACGCTTGCAGACGGCTCCGCAGCGAATGCGGCAGCTCGGCTTCGACCTCGATCAACCCGTTGCGTTCCTCGCGCTGGAGCACGCGTCCGAACTCGTACACCCAGGAAAGCTCCCTGCCCTGGAGCTGCGTAAAGCGCAGTTGGACCCGCTCGACGGGGTCTACGCTCAGGTGGCGGTCCATGGCGCGGAGCAATTCGTCCACGCCCGCGCCCGTCAGCGCAGAAATCGAAACGGCATCTTCTCCAGGCTGCAAGGCGCTTTGCTGGCCGGGCGTCAGGAGATCCATCTTGTTCCAGACGTGCAGGATCGGTTTGTCGAGGACGCCGATCTCATCCAAAACCTTTCGCACATCTTCCTCTTGCTGGGCGCGGTTGGGAGAGGAGCAATCGGAGACCAGCAGTATCAGCGCCGCCTCGCCCGCCTCTTCCAGAGTTGCCCGGAACGCTTTGATGAGCGTGTGCGGCAGATTGCGGATGAAGCCGACCGTGTCCGAGAGCAGGACGCGGCGGCGGGAGGGCAACTCGAGCATCCGCAGCGTGGGGTCGAGCGTGGCGAACATCTGCGGCGAGGTAGGCACTTCCGACTGTGTGAGCCGGTTAAACAGCGTGGACTTGCCCGCATTGGTGTAGCCCGCCAGGGCGACCGTCGCGATGGGAATCGTGGCGCGCCGCGACCGCCGATGCATTCGTTGCCGGCGCACGGTTTCCAGGGACTCTTCCAGCAGACGGATGCGGCGGCGGATGCGCCGGCGGTCCATTTCGAGTTGCGTTTCGCCCGGCCCGCGCGTGCCAATGCCGCCGCCGAGCCGGGACATCTCGATGCCGCGGCCGGCCAGGCGCGGGAGCAGGTAATTCAACTGCGCCAGCTCGACCTGCAACTGTCCTTCGCGCGTCCGGGCATGGCGGGCGAAGATATCGAGAATCACCTGCGTCCGATCCACAACGCGCCGCTCGATCCGCGCTTCAATGTTGCGCTGCTGGGTCGGAGTCAAATCCGCATCGAAAATGAGCAGGTCCGCGCCCGTCTCGGCCAGCCGCTGCCGGACTTCTTCGAGCTTCCCGCGCCCGATCAACGTCGCCGGGTCCAGCCGCTCCCGGCTCTGCACCACCGTATCCGCAACGATCGCGCCCGCGCTGCGGGCCAGCTCGGCAAGTTCCAAGAGAGAGTCTTCCGCACTGGGAACACGCTCGGCGGGGCGGCGCGGAGAGACTTTCTCGCGGACTCCGATCAGGATGGCGCGTTCTCTGGGACCAGCCGTGGGAATCGTTAGGCCTCCGCAACCTGCACGGCCTGCGAGACAGCCGGGGTCGGGCGGGAGATGAGGACCGAGGAGATGGCGTGTTTGAAGATAAGCTGCTCCTGGTTATTGCTCTCCAGGACCAGGGCGTACTTGTCGAAACTCTTGATCTTGCCGGATAATTTGGCGCCGCCCATCAGGAAGATCGTGACCAGAATCCGTTCTTTGCGGACATAATTCAGGAACGATTCCTGAATGTTCTGAAAGGTCTTCTCCGTGGACGGTGGTTCTTTCCGAGAGGAGTCAGGCATATGCCTATTGTACCGCGCCGCTTCTTCCTTCGCAACAACCACATTCTGACTTCTGACTCCTGACTTCTGACTCCTGGCTTCTGACTCCTGGCTTCTTGCTCGTCACTGTTCACTCGTCACTGTCTTTCTGCATAGCGGGCAGGGGCAAATCTCCCGCAGGTAATCGAAGGAATACAGGCCCGTACTGTGCCCGTCAGACCAAAACAGGCGCACCGCGTAGCGGCCCACGGTTTCGGCGTTCGTGAGCCGCAGGGTGGGTTTGTACATGGGAAACGGGTTGGGCGGCTCGGGAGGCGCCTCCACCGCGGCGGTGCACACGGCGCAGGGGCACTTGCGGCGCAAATAGTCGAGCGGATACTTGCTCGCATGGCCGTCGGCCCACGTGATCTCGACGCCCCGGCTGAGTGAAATATCCACGTGGCGCGGGTTGCTGTTGGCGCGCTCCATACACGGATTCTACACAGCTTTCCGATCTCTCTTCAATCCCGCTGGATACCAGGGGCGCTCCGGAGGTGCCTGATTGCGTTCGTTGTTGGAACAGAGCATTGTCAGGAGGGCTACGCTCGGCTTAGAATGCGTTCATGCGGTCTGGAAGTCCAGGAACGGGCGTTCAATGCATTTGGCAATTCGTCGGGCAATTCATTTGGCAAGGGGCTTCGAGAGGTATTGCGCGAGGCATGGCGGCCCGGGCCGCCGCCGTGGTGTTGTTCGTCGGTGTGGTCGCTGCAGGCAACTCGGTTCCCTCGGTGGCGTTGCCGGAGCCCGCCCAGGAGGCCTATGCCACCTCCTCGCCGTTCGAGCTTCGGCCCCAAGTCGAGCGAGCGACCCTCCACTTGCGACGGCCTACCCTGCGCACGCTCTACGACATGATTGCCGAAACCTACGGAATCCGCCTGCTCTATGACCGGGACCTGCAAGCGCCGACCCTCGTCAGCAATTTCGATATCGAAGACGCCACGCTCAAGGAGGCGCTCGAGGCGGCCGGGACCATCTCGAAAACCTTTGTGGCGCCGCTCGATGAGCGCACGGGCATGGTGGCCTCCGATACCGCGCCGAAGCGGGGCGAATACGAGCGCCAGATTCTGGCCACCTTCCACGCCGACGACCAGACGACGCCGCAGCAGTTGACGGAGATCAGCACCGCCTTCCGGACCCTGCTCGATCTGCGGCGGGTCACCCAGGACACGCGGTTCAACTGGATTACCGTTCGCGGGCTGAGCCGGCAAGTCGCGGCCGCGGACCGCTTCTTCCGGACGCTGGAAAGGCCGCGCGGGGAAGTGATCATCGAGACCAACATTTGGGAGATCAACAGCAGCCGGGCGCGAGAGCTCGGGATCCTGCCTCCGCAGCCGTTCCTGCTCCAACTTCTGGGCCGGGCGGCGGTGGCCGTGAACCCGGCACTGTTCAGCTTCGGCGGGGGACGAACCTTCTACGGAGTCCGGCTCCCCGGGGCTTCCGGGCAGTTGACGTTCACCTCTTCGGTGGTTCACTCGCACCAGACGCTGCATCTGCGGGCCACTCATAACCAGCAGGCCAGCCTGCTGCTCGGGCAGCGATTTCCGATCGTCACGGCGACGGTCGGGTCCAGTCTCCTCGCGCCCGGCACGACCTCGACGCTCGGCTTCTTTCCGCAGATTCAGTACCAGGATATCGGCGTAACAGTCAAAGCTACGCCGCATCTGCACGCCGGGCGCGAACTGACCCTCATCCTGGACCTTTCGATCCGGGACTTGGGCAGCCGGGACTTGAACGGATTGCCCACCATTACCAACCGCCAGGTGACCGGACAGGTTCGCTTGAAGGAAGGGGAAAGCTACCTGATCGGCGGCATCCTGACCCGCACGGAACGGAACTCCAGGACGGGGTATCCGTTTCTGTCCCGGCTGCCGTTGATCGGCGCTCTGTTTGCGTCGTTCCGCAAGCAGCAGGATGAGACGGAACTTTGGATCGAGATGCGCCCGTATATCCTGCGCGGGGCGCCGGCCGAGGAGTTTGCCTCGCGGTCCATCTTCTTCGGAAAAGAAATCCCCGGAGTGACACCGTTGCCGGTCGAGGCGGTCCCGGCCGGACCGCCGGAGGGGCTTCCCCCGGGCGTTCTCCCTCCGGGTGTTCTACCACCTGGGGTCCAGCCGCCGGGTGTTCCGGGGCAGCCAGGAGTACCTCCGCAACCGGGCGCGCCCGTGGTTTTCCCGCCCGGCATTCAACTGCCGCCGCAACAGCCGGGAGCACCGCCCCAACAGATTCCTCCCGGAGGCGTGTTCCCACCGGGGGTGATCCGGCAACCCGGCACGTTCCCGCAACCCATCCCGCAAGCGCAGCCGTAATTGCCAGGAGAAAGGCGGGTGAATCCCGCCCTGCGGGATGGCGGGGATTGGCTTGAGCTTCCGGCTCCTGGCTCCTTTCTTCGGAGTACCATGTTCTCCTCCCGTCTCCCTGGGAACCTGCGGCCGAACCGGCTGAGCGAGCGGCTCGCAGCCAAGCGGCGCTCCGGAGCCGCGATCCTGGATTTGACCGAATCGAACCCAACGCAGGCGGGCTTCGCCTATCCGACCCAGGCCATTCTTCAGGCCCTCGCCGATGCGCGGTCGTTGCGCTACGAACCTTCGCCGGCGGGCTTGCCCGAGGCGCGCGAAGCCGTGGCCGATTACTATGCCGCGCGCGGCCAGACGGTCGAGCCGGAGCGCATCCTTCTGACCTCGAGCACCAGCGAGGCGTACTCGTACCTCTTCAAACTGCTCGCCGATCCCGGCGACGAAGTGCTCGTGCCGCGCCCCTCTTACCCTTTGTTCGCGTTTCTGGCGGCCTTGGAGTCGCTTCGGATTGTTCCGTACCCGTTGGTGTACCACGGCGCTTGGGCGCTTGATTGGGACGCACTCGCGCGCGCCGTCACACCGCGCACCCGGGCTATCGTGCTCGTCAATCCGAACAATCCGACCGGCTCGTTTCTGAAGAAAGACGAACGAAAAGAGGTGATCCGCCTGTGCGCCGAACGGAATCTCGCGCTCCTTTCCGATGAGGTTTTTGCAGATTACTGTTTCAAGCCGGACGCCAGGCGGGTCGCAAGCCTTGCCGATGTGGAGGAGGTCCCCACTTTCTGCTTGAGCGGGTTGTCGAAGGTTGCGGGGCTGCCGCAGATGAAGGTCGGCTGGATGGTGCTCGCGGGGCCGGCTCCGGAGCGGGCGGCGGTTCGAGAGCGGCTGGAGCTGATTGCCGACACGTACCTATCCGTAGGGACCCCTGTCCAGCACGCTTTGCCGCAATTGCTCGCCTTGGGCACAAGCGTCAGAGAACAGATTGCTGCGCGGGTGCAAGAAAACCTCGCGTCTCTGCGCTCCGCCGTGGAAGGCACAGCCTGTTGCGCCTTGGATGTGGAAGGGGGCTGGTACGCAATTCTCAAATTGCCGCGAACCCGCAGCGAAGAAGATTGGTGCCTGGAACTGCTCGACCAGGATAGCGTCCTGGTTCAGCCGGGATTCTTTTATGATTTCGATTCGGAAGCTTTCCTGGTCGCAAGCCTGCTTCCGCCGCCGGATACTTTTCGGGAAGGCATTCGCCGCTTGCTCGCCCGCGTCAGCCTCCACTAGACCATTTTCAGCCTTAGTGTAGAGCGAGGCAATCGCGTCAGGGCATGGCTTTAGCCATGCCGAAAAGACGCCCCTCCCGGAGCGGGCTTTAGCCCCTGGGGTAGGTCCCTCAGCGGCTGAAGCCGCAAGGAAGAAGAATAAATTCCTAACGCTTTACGGCACGACTAAAGTCGTGCCCTGACGTCTCCACATCCTCTACACCAATCGTGAGAATGGTCTAAGCTTTTGCAGCCGAGGCGAGGATTGCCGGCATGGGTATTTCGAAGACCCCGTTGTTCTCATAGGCTCGGACGCCGTCGCGGATGGCGGCGAGGATCGCCGGCAGCGCCACGCGGGACTGGGCGCGCAGCAAGCCGCCGGTGCGGACTGTGCCGGCGAGCATGGCTTCCGCGAGCGCGTCGGGCGAGGGCAGCCGCCAAACCTGCGGAATCGGCAAGACCTCCGGGTCGCGGAAGCCGGCGCTCCGCAAAACACGACGACACTCTTCCGGATCGCTGAACCGAAAGAAGGGCGGCCCGGCGGGCAGCGCCGCATTCAAGTCGCCATAGGTCTCAATGGAGCGGAGAATGATTCCAAAGCCGACCGCCTCTTCCGGCTTGCGCCAGACGGCAAAACCGGCGCGGCCTCCGGGGCGGAGCACGCGATACATCTCCCGCAAAGCCTTTTCCGGTTGCGCGAGGTGGAGCAGCCCGAAATTCGTTCCGACCGCGTCAAAGCCGCCGTCCGGAAACGGCAAGTCCTCCGCGTCTCCGACCAGGAATCCGGCTTCCGGGCATTGCCGCTTTGCCTCGGCTACCATCGAGTCGGAGAAGTCAATTCCCACGACATGCGCCGCCCGCCGGCAGGCAGCGGCGGCGACGTAGCCCGGTCCCGTGGCCACATCGAGGAATCGCGCTCCAGGGCGGACGCCCACGGCATCGAGCAGCGGTGCCACAGCCTGTGACGTGAGGCTCTCGAAGTGGTCGTGATAGCCGGAGGCCACCTTGCGCCAACCGGCGTGCTCAAAGGCGCGGAATCCACCGGGATCGGAAGGCGAAGTTAAGGTCATCGGTTATGCTGCTCCGTGCCGGCTCCCATAGAAGAAACGAGGGGGACTTGCCGCAGGTCAAGCTCGAAGTCTCCACAACCTCCATTATAGTTTCAACCAGCCGATTTCGAGGTCAGCATGCTTTCCCCTCCCGCGAAAAGGAAGAGAATGCAAATCAGAAGATAATAGATGTAAAATAGGCGCTCCTGCGCGCAGGGTGGCAGGGTGAAGAAAAGGCTCTGCGCGAGGGCGGTCAGAGAAAGTTTGTTAGGGGAGGCTCCGAACGATGGATGGGGCGGTGGTGAGAATCTTTATTACTCCGGTCGGAGGCGACACGATGCAGCCGGTCGAGGAGATCGAAGCCTTAGCCGGGTGCGGGCTTCGAGGGGACCGCTACTGCAAGCGGACCGGCTACTGGACCGATGTGGACGAATGCGAAGTGACGCTGATTGAAGCGGAGTGTCTGGAAGAAATCCGCGCCAAGACCGGCATCAACGTCGAGGAAGGCGAGCACCGGCGCAATTTGGTAACGCGCGGCGTCCGGCTGGATGACTTGCTCGGAAAGCGGTTCCAGGTGGGGAAGGCGGTCCTGGAATACGACCGGCCGCGCCCGCCCTGCGGCCATGTCGAGACGCTCACCGAGGCCGGCATGACGCGCGCCCTGATCAACCGAGGGGGAATCTGCGCCCGCGTGGTCACATCGGGGATGATCCGTCCCAACGATCCAATCGTGGTTCTCTAGGAGAGGACTCCGCGAATTCCATGCAGCCGGCGCGTTCCTGCGCGCGCCTTGCTTCCGGCTCCGGAGTCCATGAACGGAAACGCCTTCGGTCCCCGTCTGAACCATGCCCTGTGGAGCCGGGGGAACGCCAAGACAATTCCTCTGCGAAAGGAACCAGGCAATGTCGGATGCTCCCCCGGAGCGACCTCTGCGCCAACGGATCGGCTTGGTGCTGGGCATTTCGCTCTTCTTCCTGATCGTGCTGCTCCCGGCGCCGGCGGGCATGAAGCCCGAAGCCCAGCGCGTCGCCGCGGTGGCGGTGCTGATGGGGACCTGGTGGATCAGCGAAGCCATCGCCATTGCCCTTACCTCGCTCCTTCCGCTGGCGTTGTTTCCTCTGCTCGGCATCATGCCGAGCGACCGGGTCGCGCCCTATTACACGGATCAGACCATCTTCCTGTTTTTCGGGGGATTCGTTGTTGCTCTGGCCATCCAGAAGTGGAACCTGCACAAGCGCATTGCGCTGCACACCATCCGCATGGTGGGGGCCGAACCGACGCGGCTGGTTCTGGGATTCATGCTTGCCACCGCGTTTCTTTCCATGTGGATGTCGAACACCGCCTGCGCCATGATGATGTTGCCCATCGGCATGGCCCTGGTGCTGCAACTGGCGGCGAAACCGGTTCCGGGCGGGGACGGAGGTTCTGTATTGGACGAGCGAGTCACGCAGAATTTCGGCTCGGTGCTCATGCTGGCAATCGCTTATTCCGCGAGCCTCGGGGGGATCGGCACGCTCATCGGGACACCCCCGAACCTGGTTTTTGTGGGCGCTGCACACAGACTCTTCCCCCAAGCTCCTGAGATTGGATTCCTGCAATGGATGACGCTGGGCATTCCGATCGTGGTCGTGAGTGTGCCGGTCGTTTGGCTGTACTTATGCCGCTTTGGCGGCAAGGAGCCGCTGAAGCAAATCCGTTTTCATGGCGGCCAGACGGTGATTGCGGAGGAGTTGCGGAAGCTGGGGAAGATGACCCGGCAGGAAAAGTACATTTTGGCCATCTGGACGATGATGGCCTTGCTGTGGGTTTTCCGCGCCGACATTCGCCTGGGCACAGTGACCATTCCGGGCTGGTCGGGGCTGTTTGGCAAGCCGGCCTATCTGCAAGACGCCACGGTGGCGATGGCCATGGCCCTGGTGTTGTGTCTGACGCCGGCGCAGGGAAGGGAAGGCGTCGAGGTGGCGGGAAAGCGGGAATACCATTTGATTGATTGGGACACCATCCGCCACGGCGTTCCCTGGGGAGTGCTCTTCCTGTTCGGAGGCGGGTTTGCCATGGCGGGCGGCTTTGAGCAATCGGGCCTTTCGGAGTGGATCGGAGGAGTCCTGGGCGGGATGGGGGGATTCTCCCCCGTCACGATGATCCTCATCACCTGCATTGTCTTGGTGGCTCTGTCGGAGTTGACCTCCAACACCGCGAGCGCCGTCATGGCCATGCCCGTGTTGGCAGCGGCGGCAGTCCAGATGGGAGTTCACCCATTCCTGCTGATGGTTCCCGGAACGATTGCCGCCTCTTTCGGCTTCATGCTTCCGGTTTCCACCCCTCCGAACGCGATTGTGTTCGGAAGCGGCTGGATCACCATCCCGCAGATGGCGCGCGCGGGCGTGTGGATAGACTTGATTGGGATCTTGCTGGTGACGGCGATGGTCTGGTTCCTGGGGACGGCGGTCTTCGGGATTTTACCCGGCCAACTTCCCGCGTGGGTGAAATAGATTGCGATTTCTTACTTTGGCCGGCGGGAGATTTCGCGTCTCCGGGCTATCTTCCTGGCGGGGTCATGGACAACTTTATAATAGTCGTCCGTCACCCCGATAACAGGGCATTCGCTCACGGGGCCTTGTCCCGGACAGGCTTCGGCCAAGGCTTCGAGCGCCTTTTTCATCCGGTGGAGCGTCTGAATCTTTTCTTCGACCTCGATGATCTTTTTTTGCGCCCGGCCCAGGATGTTGTCACAGGTCGTTCCCGGATCGAGGCGGAGAAAGAGCAGTTCTTTGACTTGCTTCAGGGAGAACCCCAGCACCTTGGCCCGCTGAATGAAGCGAATCCGGGAGACCGTAGTCAAGCCGTACTGGCGGTAGCCGGACTCCTTCCGCGGCGGCTCGGCGATCAGCCCTTCGCGTTCGTAGAAGCGGATCGTCTCGATACCCACCCCGGCGAGTCGAGCTACTTTCCCGATCGTTAACGGTTTCTCCGCTCCTCCACTCGGTGGTGGCGAATGGAGACGCGGGCTTCGAGCGGCGCGGGTCCCCAATAAATGAGCCCTCCCCTTCGGAGCAAGGATTCCAAAACGAGAATTCCGCCTCTAGCTGGCCGCCGCAGCCGCGGTCACTTTGATGGTTGTTCCCTGGACGGTTCCCGTGACTTTGGCCTTGCGACCGGCCAGCTTTTCGACGTCGGCCTCTTTCCCGTCGAGCGTATAGACCTTCTCTCCAACAATCAACGCGTACTTCCCGTTCATTTTCTTGACGCAGTCCATGGCGCACTGCTTGGAGTCGGCGCCCATGCTCTTGGCGCCGCACATGGTGTCGCCAATCGTTCCAGTGAGCGTTTCCGTCTTGCCTTGGCCCTGGGCCAGCGCCGCCGGATACGCCAGCCAGCCGGCCAGTATGACTACGCCCGCCACCAGCAGAGCCGCCACAGAATTTCGCCTCGCAGTCCGATTTACCATCGAATTTTCCTCCCCCAGTAAGCTTTCAGTGAAGCACGCCACTCCACTTGTGTCTATTCTACTCAGGAAAGTCCGCTTTCGGTAGCCGCTCTCTGGCATCGCTGGGACACGAACATGGTTTGCAGGAAAACTGTTGGGAGAATTCCCTTGACATTAACGCAGCAAGACACGTATAAGGAGGGACATCGGGGTCAGTGCAATCAACAAAATGAAACAGGCGGGAAGGGGGCTCTATGGGTTTGCGGCGATGTTTTCCGAGCCGGATGATTCAGGTTGTCTTCCTGTTCGCTTTGTTTATAGGCGAATGGCAGGCATGGGCGCAGTTGCCCACCGCCACGATTCTAGGCGTTGTTCGGGACCCCAGCGGGGCGGTGGTGCCCGGTGTGGACCTCACGGCCCGCAACGTCGAAACCGGGCAAACCCGCCGGACCCTAACGGGGGCAGACGGTTCGTACCGCTTGGCGGCGTTGCCGGTAGGAAACTACGAGGTGCAGGCGCAACAAGCGGGCTTTCAAACCGATGTACGACGGGGTCTGACGCTGACGGTGGGGCAGGAAGCGGTCGTGAATTTTTCCCTCCAGGTCGGCGCCGTCGAACAAACCATCGCCGTCACGGCGGAAGCCCCCCTGGTCAATACCACCAGCGGTTCTTTGGGCGGCTTGGTGGATGAGCAGAAGGTGGCGGAACTGCCGTTGAACGGCCGCAACTTTATTGACCTGACGTTGCTGCAAACCGGGATTACGCGACATGAAAACCGAGGCAGCACGGCCACCATGTCGGGAACGTGGTTCAGCAGCAACGGCGCGCCCTTGCGATCGAACAATTACATGTTGGATGGGGCCGTGATGGGGAACCTCTATGGCGCTGCCGTAACCTCCGTTGCCAACACCACGCTGGGGCTGGAGGGGATCCGGGAGTACCGTGTGGTGACCAATTCCTTCAGCGCCGAGTACGGCATGACGATGGGCAGTCAGATGACCATCGTGAGCAAGAACGGGACCAACGCGTTTCATGGCTCGTTGTTTGAGTACCTCCGGAACAGCGCCCTGGACGCGCGAAATTTCTTCGACTGGAAATCCGCTGGAAGCCAGCGGCGTCTCCCGGCCTTCACGCGAAACAACTTCGGCGGCGCTTTCGGGGGACCTATCAAGAAAGACCAAACCTTTTTCCACGTCGTGTACGAAACGCTGCGCGAGCGCCTTGGCATTACCACCATTACGAACGTCATCGCGCCCTCCGCCAAGGTGAATGCGCAGATCAACCCTGTTGTCCGGCCCTGGCTGGCGCTGTTTCCGGACCCGAATTTGCCGAACAATCAATACACGTTCCCTTTCAGCCAGCCCACGGATGAGCACTTTGGACAATTGCGCGTGGACCAGACCATTTCCGGCAGTGATAGCCTCTTCGCGCGCTATACCGTTGACAACACCAGCCGGACGAAGCCGCGCGCCTACCCGCAGTTTCGCGATCCGTTGGCGAGCCGGACGCAATCCGCCACCCTCTCGGAAAGCCGCGTGGTCACGCCCACTCTCCTGAACACCTTCCGGTTTTCGTTCAGCCGGTCGGCTTTTTCCAGTGACAGTCTTTCCGGCATCAGCGGTCCGCAATTCTCGTTGGTTCCCGGCAAGGAGATTGGCGGCGTCAGCGTATCGGGTGTGACGGGCTTTGGTCCCGATGGCGCCAGTCCTACCTTCACCAACCAGAACGTTTTTACCTGGAGCGACGACTTGTTTTACTCGCGCGGAATGCACTCCCTGAAATTCGGGACTCTGGTGAATCGCTATCAGCAGTATATCGAGAGCGGCTTGACGGCCAAGGGGAGCATCAATTTCCCAAGCGTGGCCGCATTCTTGCAGGGGCAGTACACGACGTACTCTTCGATCACCCCGGGTTCGGTCCAGATTCGCTCGTACCGGAATTCGACCGTCGGGTTCTACGTCCAGGACGATCTGCGGCCCCTCCCGAACTTTACTCTCAACCTGGGGCTGCGGTATGAGTTTATGACCGTGCCCGTGGAGGTCTTCGACCGGAACACGGCCTTGCGCAACCCGCAACTGGATGCGAACACCACTTTGGGTCCTGTTTTTGAGAACCCCTCCTTGAAAAATTTCAGCCCGCGACTTGGGCTTGCCTGGGACGTGCTGGGCGACGGAACGACGGCGGTGAGAGGCGGCTTCGGATTGCTCTATGACATCGGCAATCTGGGGAGTTCCCTGCTGCAAGGGGCGCTCGCGGCTCCCCCCTTCTCCAGCCGCAGCAACATCCAGGTACCGGTCGGGCAGCCGCTTCCCTTTCCTTTGAGCGTCCCGCTGTTCTTTCCGGCCAACGTGCTCGGAAGAGAGATTCGCGTGACGGATTATCACCTCCAGCAGCCGCACATCTTGCAGTACAACCTGACCGTGGAGCGGCAACTGCCGTATGACATGGGCTTAACGCTCGCCTACGGAGGCTCTCGCGGCATCAACCTGATGCAAGTCAAGGAAGGGAATCCGACCGTCCCGCAAGTGCTTGCGGGCGGGCGGCTGTTCTGGCCGGGCGCGACCGATCCCGAGGGGCGTCCGCTGGTGCCTCCCGCGCCTCTCGCCCCCCGAACCAACCCGGCCTGGGAAAACATTACCTGGCTGACGGCGGGAGGGAATTCCTGGTATAACTCGTTGCAGGTGGGGCTGACCAAACGCATGAGCAAGGGACTCCAGTTCCAAAGCTCCTATACCTGGGCGAAGACGCTCGATGAAACCCAAGGTCAACTGCCGGCCGACCAGGGGGGAACCCCCGTGACTTCGACTCACCGGGAATTGGACCGGGGACCGGCTGATTTCGACATTGCCCACAACTGGCGGTTTAACACCATCTACCGTTTGCCGGGACTTGCTTCTTCCAATGGAGTGGCTGGAAAACTGTTGAACGGCTGGTGGATGAGTGGAATTCTCTCCCTCCGAACGGGGTTTTCATTCAGTCCCACGGTGAGCAGCGACCGCGCCCGCAAACGGGGTGGAGCCAATCGGCCGGATCGCGTTGCGGGGCGGAGCAACGATGACATTATCCTGGGAGGACCAGTCCGGTATTTCGACCCGCTGGCATTCAGCAATCAGCCGCCAGGCTTCCTGGGCAACGCCGGCCGCGGCATTCTCCGCGGCCCCGGCCTTGCCAACCTGGACTTCTCGCTGGCGAAAGATACCGCACTGGGATTCCTGGGAGAGAGCGGAAAGTTGGAGTTTCGGGCTGAATTTTTCAACATTCTGAATCGGGTGAATTTCGCCATGCCCAGCGCCGCCGTGTATGCCGGCGCTGCCGCTCCGAACGTGGTGGAACAACCGCTGGCGACCGCCGGAAGGATTACCAGCACGGCCGGCGCTGCCCGGCAGATCCAGTTGGCCTTAAAGATCGTATTCTAGGCCGCACGCGGCTCCGCCCTGTCCGGCAGGCAGAGCTTTCCGATCTATGGAGTGAAAGGCGATTGTAACCAAGCACCATGCGACGTAAAGGAGAAGGAACCATGGCTACTCGAAAGACGTTTTATTTCCTCACCAGGCAATTCATAAACCCGGCCGTAATTCCGGCAATGCTGCTCGGCATCCTGTGGATGGTCATTGCCTCCGGCGCGGCTTCACTCGCGGCGGCTGCGGAGACGGGCCGGGTCATGGGTTCGGTAACGGCGGACCGGGGCGCGGTGAAGGGGTTTCGCGTCAAAGCCAAAGATGTGGTCAACCGGATTCACTACACCACATTCACCAAGGCAGGCCGGTACCAGTTTGTCGAGCTGCCCGTGGGGACCTACGATGTGGGAATTCTGCAACCGGGCTTTGAATCCCCCGTGCAAACCGTGGATGTGAAGGCGAACCAGACCCAGCGCGTGGACATCGCTCTCACAGCCGTAGAACGGCCTCCGCAAGGCGGGGGCGGTCCCTTGGGAACCGGCGCTGCTCCGCGCGACGTGCAGTTGGTGGACTATGACACCCTGTACCCGCCGGAGCCCGGGAGGCGCGAACTCGAGGTCACCTGCTTCGGCTGCCACTGGAACTTTTTCCCCCGCCGGAAGCACGACGAGAAAGGATGGCGCGAGGCCGTGAGTCGAATGCTGACCGGGCCTACCTGGAATGAGGAGCGGGAAGCCCTCAATCCCCTCCCGCCGGACGAGGTCATGGAGCCGATCTACAAGTATCTGGCGAAGAACTTCGGCCCCGACTCCCCGAACCGAGTGCTGAAGCTGGATGAGTTTGTGCCCGACGAGGATGCGCTCTCGCAGGCCTTGTACATTGAGTACGAGATTGAGCTTCCTCCCGTGGTGGAAACCCCCAGGGAAAACCGGCGCCCGGATCGCCGGGAATACGGAAGCCACCGCTTGCATGATCCGTTTGTTTCTCCGGTGGATGGAACCATCTGGTATGGCGCTTCCGGCATCAACGCCATGGTGCAGTTGAACCCTCGCGCCACAACCTTCAATGAACGCTGGAAGGAGTTCAAGTTCCAGGCCCCGCGAAACGTCTTCATTCACGGCAACACGATGGACAGCAAGGGGCGTGTTTACTGGGCGGAGATTTCGGGCGGAAGGGTGGGTGAGTTAGACCCCAGCACAGGCCAGGTCATCCGCCATAAGCTTCCCACGGAAGGATCGCTGTTGCAGGTGGTCGTGGATTCCAAGGACAACGTCTGGTACAACCTCGTCGGCGGGAGCGCCATTGGGAAGATTGATGCCAAGACGCGGAAGGTCTCCCAGTGGCCGACCCCCATCCCCTTGGCAAACCCCTACGGGCTGGCCGTGGACCCTCAGGACAATATCTGGACCTGCGGTTTGGGCAAGCCCGTCGTGCTCAAGTTCGACCCTGTCCAGGAGAAGTGGACCCAGTATCCCACTCCCACACAGCCTGCGGGGACGCGCCGCATTGGGGTGGATGCGAAGGGCGAAGTCTGGTTTGCCGAATATGCGGCGGCCAATCTGGGCCACATTGATCCCAAGACCGGCAAGATCACCGAGTACAAGCTCCCGCTGCGCTACACCACTCCCTATGAAGCATGGCCGGATAATCGCGGCAGCATCTGGATTACAGATGGAACCTACAACGCCCTCATCCGGTTCGACGTGCAAACCAAGAAATTTACCTACTTCCCCCTGCCGCAACTGCGATGGAGTGTTCCGAAGGTGGAAATTGATAAAGACGGCACGGTTTGGTTCGGATCGCGGGGTATACAGACCATTGTCGGGGCGGCTTTTAAGCTCAAGGGGAACGCCCCGAAACCCATGCGCGCCTCAGGAGCGGAGGGTCGGGCCATAGACCCGATTGCGGATTGACCCGATCGCGGATTGATCTCGGCGGAACCCCGGATCGCTTTCCGCCTTCTGTATCTTGCCTTTCCGGGAGCCGTCATTCGGCGGCTCCCGGCGGCTCAGGCCTGCTGCCCCAAGCATTCCGCACTACACCATTTTCAGGGTTGCTGTATAACAAAACGTGATGGTGTCATCCTGATCCCGCGAAGCGGGAGAAGGATCTGCTCTTCTTTGAGGTCAGCAATCCGCTCTGGGAAAAGCAGATTCTTCGGGCCCCGGCAAGCCGGGGCCCTCAGAATGACGTCATCGGCGGCAAGTGCGCTATCCAGCAACCATGAAACGCGGTAGCTTTGATTTCGTCAGTCCCTTTCCGACACGAAGGGCGCGAAGGTCACGCGGCGTTCCCTCACCGCGCTCTTTTTCTCGCTTTGGCCCACTCCAGGAAATTCTTGAGTAAATGAGGTCCGGGGATAGTGAGGATGGACTCCGGGTGGAACTGGACGCCTTCGATGGGAAACTGTCTGTGGCGCAGACCCATGACGACGCCGTCGGCGGTGGTGGCCGTGACTTCCAGCGAAGCGGGGATCGAGCGCGCGTCCACAACCAGGGAATGGTAGCGCGCGGCGGCAAACGACGGCGGAAGGCCGCGAAAGATCGTCTTGCCGTCGTGCTTCACCTCTGCTGTCTTCCCGTGGACCAGCGAAGGAGCCGCGACCACCTTTCCGCCAAAAACCTCGCCAATCCCCTGATGGCCCAGGCACACTCCCAGAATCGGAACCTTGCCTGCGAAGTGCCGAATCGTCTCCATCAGGATACCGGCGTCGGCAGGCCGTCCCGGTCCCGGCGACAGAACCAGGGCTTCGGGAGCAAGCGCCTCGATCTGGCGCACCGTCACTTTGTCGTTGCGCCGCACTTCGAGTTCAGCGCCCAGTTCCCCGAGCAACTGGACGAGATTGTAGGTGAACGAATCGTAGTTGTCGAGAACGAAAATCATAGATTCCCTATGATACGGCCACAGAGGCACGGAGCCACAGAGAAGAAGAATTTAGAAGTCAGAAGACAGGAGTCAGAATGGGGCCGCACAGTTTTTTCTTCTAACTTCTTACTCCTAACTCCTAACTCCTAACTCCTACCTTCTAACTTCCGCTTTCCTACCCTCTGTGCCTCTGTGTCTCCGTGGCCTTCCTATTTCCTCCCGCTTTCTTCGTGAGCCATTTCGATGGCTCGGAGCATCGCTTTGCCTTTGTTCATGGTCTCTTCGTATTCGCGTTCCGGCACCGAGTCGGCCACAATCCCCGCGCCGACCTGCACGTACGCCTTCTTGCCCTTGACGACAATGGACCGAATGGTGATGCAGGAGTTGAGGTTCCCGGCGAAGTCGAGATAGAGGACGGTCCCGGCATAGACGCCGCGCCGCGTCGGTTCCAGGTCCGAGATGATCTGCATGGCGCGCACCTTGGGAGCGCCGGTGACGGTGCCTGCCGGGAAACACGCCCAGAGCGTATCCCAGGCGTCCAGGCGCGGCCGGAGTTTGCCCCGGATGCTCGAAACCAGGTGCATCACATGCGAGTACCGCTCGACAAACATCAGTTCCGGGACCTGGACGGTTCCGAAGCGGCAGACGCGCCCCACGTCGTTGCGGCCCAGGTCCACCAGCATCACGTGCTCGGCGCGCTCTTTTTCGTCGGCGAGCAATTCCCGCTCCAGGCGCTTGTCTTCCCCCATGTCTTTGCCGCGCGGGCGCGTGCCGGCAATCGGGCGATACTCGACATCTTCGCCCGTCACTTTGACCAACATCTCCGGCGACGAGCCGAGCACGCAGTCCTCCCCCAACTGGAGAAAAAACAGGTAGGGCGCGGGATTCACTCGGCGGAGCGCACGGTAGATCGCAAAGGGATCGGCGCTGATCTTGGTCTCCAGGCGCTGTGACAGCACCACCTGAAAAATGTCTCCGGCAGTGATGGACTCCTTGGCGCGGCGGACCTGCGCGAGAAATTTTTCCTGACTGACGTTGGAACGGAACGTCGGCGACGAGGCACGGCGCTTCCCGGACGGGCGCGTCTGCTCGACGAGAGCGAGCGGCGCTTGCAAATTGCGCTCGATTCGCCGGATGTCCTGCTCGGCCTGACGATAGGCGGCGGTGAGCGCTTTCTTCGACCGGTCGTCGCAATGCACGTTGCGGACGATGATGATCTGATGCTTCACGTGGTCGAAAGCGAGCAGCGTCGTACAGAACATCAACACCGCATCCGGCATCGCTCCCGGGGAATCCTGGGAGCGTTCCGCGGGCGGGAGCGGCACCGGCTCTCGCAATGTGACCAGATCGTAGCCCACGTAGCCGACGGCTCCGGCGGTGAACGGGGGAAGACCTTCGATGTGCACGGGCTGGAAGGAGGCCAGCAACTCGCGCGTCGCCCCCATCATGTCCCCTTGCAGCCGCTCCGTGCGGCCTTTCTGAGTGATCTCCGTCAGGCTGGAGGCTGCATCGGAGCCAATCCGGAAGCGGAGGGTGAGAAAGGGATCGGAACCGAGGTAGGTATAGCGGGCGACCGTCTCGCCGCCCTCCACGCTTTCGAGCAGAAATGAGTAGTTCGGCTTCGCCCGGCGCGACTGGGCCTGGCGCCGCGTCAATTTCAGGTATGCCGACACGGGTGTCAGCAAGTCCGCCGGAACTGATGTCCAGACCGGCACCAGGTTCCCCTGCTGGGTGAGCCTCATGAACTCCCGGAGATCGGGAAAGATCATAGTCGTCCTTTGTCTAGGTCACTCGCTGCGTGAGCCGGCCGAGTTCCTCCAGCGCGACGCGCTTCATCAAGCGTATCGGAGGTTCGAGTCCCGTCCAATACCCAAATTGCCGCGCCGCCTGCGCCAGGAACATATCGAGACCGGAGATCGTCCGGCAACCCCTGGCCCGCGCCAGTTCGAGCAGGCGCGTCTCGGGAGGATTATAGATCAGGTCAAACACCACTCTCGCGTTGATCTGCTCGGGGCGCAAGGCGCACTCGCCGGTGTGGGGCCACATGCCGACCGGAGTGGAATGCACGAGGAGATCAAACCGTTCCCGCTCCAGCCGCTCGAATGAAAGGGCCTGACAGCCGAGTTCCCGCGTAAAGCGGGCGACCTTGGACGGGTTGCGTCCGGTGATCGAGATGGCGCGGCAGCGCAGCTCTCTCAAAGCCACCACAGCCGCGCGCGCAGCCCCGCCGTTGCCTACAATCACAGCGCGAAAGCCCGCCGGGAGCGGTTCCCGCGCACGCAGCCGGAGCGCCTTCCGCAGCGGAGCGACGATGCCTTCGACGTCGGTGTTGATCGCCTCCCAGCGGTTGCGCCGCGCGCGAACCGTGTTCGCAGCGCCCGCCGCGCGCACTGTCCGGTCGGTCTTGTCCACCAAGCGCAGAATCCCCTGCTTGTGCGGGATGGTCACACTGAACCCCGCCAGGGGGTAGCGTTCGGCGGCTTTGCGAAAGCCTTTCAAGTCGCTTACCAGCAGCGGCAGGTAAACGGCATCAAGGCCCCGCGCCTGAAAGGCTGCGTTGTGGATGGCCGCGCCAATCGAGTGGCGGACGGGACAACCGACCAGACCGTAGAGGCTTGTCCGACGGGTCAGCTTTTCTGCCCGGTAGCGGTTCCGCAGCGTCTCCCAATCAAGCTGCCCGGGGGCCGCTGGCTCATTCGGTTCTCTCGGAGAATTGGTTTCGTTCGATTCCGGAGGGCCTGTCCTCCAAAGCCTCGGCGTAGGAGGGCAGGAGGCGTAGACGAATCGGCTGCCCCGCGAAACCGCCAGAATCCTGCTGGGAATCCCGGTATCGCCCATGCAAAACGCAATCCAACGACCCGCTTCGCCTCCCCTTCCGTTCACCTTCGTCAGAAAATCGAGCGCGTCGGAATTGTCGGACTGACGCGTCGCCGTGCCGACGAGTTTATAGTAGTCGGCCGGAAAGCGGCGCAGACGTCGCGCCCAGGATTCGAGACGCGGCATTCGCTCGAAATCGTGAAACGAGAGAACCAGCGCAGCGGCTTGGCGCAAGCGCGCGACCTTCTCATCTCCCGCAGCCTCGGCCGACTCGATCTCCAGGTCCACCAGATCGCATCCGAGGTCGGCAGCCTGTTCCAGAATTTCCAACTGCTTCGAGATCGTCCCCCGGAAGCGTCCGCCATTCGCCTGGCGGCGGCAGGTGGCAAGCAATTGGGAGTTTTTCCCCGCGACGCGGCGAGCTTCCCGCGACAGCTCGGGGATCGTCACAAGCGCTTCGGCTGGATTCGTCGCCCAATCCAGGCGCAGCTCCACCAAGCGGCTGTAGCCGAGCGCGCGCCGGGCGCAGTCGAACAACTCCGCGGGCGTCCGCCCCGTGGCGGTGATGCAGATGCGTGGCAGCAACGGTTTCGTCATGCGGATCAACTTGTATCATACGGCTTCGCGGACGGGAGTGTCGAGGGACGCAGAATGCAGGTAGTGTCTCAGTTTGCGCTGACGATGTTCGCCGATCTTTTCTCTAGCCCAGGCGTTTACGCCTGGGTTCGTGTGCCACCGAAACCAGCAGCCCCCTTTAGGGGGCTTTGCTTGGCAGCGAGCCGCCCCACAACAGGAAGTAAGCCCCGTGAACGGGGCTCAAAGAGAGTCGGTGGTGATCGCCAACCCAGGCCTGAAGGCCTGGGCTACACAAAAGTAGTCCCCTGTTCAAATCGAGACACTACCCGAATGCATTTCGCTGCCCCGTCCAGACTCGTTCCTTTCTCTTCCATTGTTTCTCTTTCATTGTTTCTCTTCGGGGGGGTATGCCGGAGATCGTTTCCGGCACAACGGATACGGAAGGCGTCGGGGAGCGGGTCATTTTCCGGTTAGCCGACTATACATTCACTGGCGCTAGCCGCTTAAAGATGCGCTGGTTTTTGATCATCGGGTTCGAAAGGGTTGTTTAACGAGCCGGACGATATGGCTTAGCGGTCACCTACGAGCTGCCTTGACAAACTTGGTAAATCTACGGCCCAGGACTTTGAACCGCGCCTTGTGACTCTTAGCATCATCAGTGCTCCGATTCTGCCTGTCGTACTGGAGCAGTTCTTGATCGACCACTCTGCTATTTGGGTTGGTCGCGGCGAGCTCGCGGTTTGAATGGCGCTGTTCCTCGAAACGGACCAAAAATTCACGGATGTAGGGGAAATCATCAACTGGACGATGCTTGACGAACCAGTAGTACACGGGGAAAACTCCCGCTGAGCTAAGTAGCTTATCATGAGGCAAAAAGATACCACTCATACTATCAAGCACGTCAACAACCTTTCGAGCGGCCAGTTCTAGCCCTTTCGCATCAGCTTTGGTATTCTTTACAAACTGATCGAGGTTCGCTTTCTTAGTCTCTCTCAGGTCACTCGAGTGCTCGAAATACAATATTTTTGCGGCAGCATTGAGGTCCTGCCCCCGAGTAACTGTGAAGGAAACGTTCTCCCTAAAGAGGTCGTGCTTTGCGATCTGTCTGAACAACTCGGGTGCCGGCCCCGACATCGCGTTTCTTATTTCGGCACCTGTTAGAGACTTACTGCGGTTTAGGCGAACGAACAACTCTGTTATCGGATTTTCATCCTGGGCCGCCACCCGCATGACAAGCGGATTGTACTCGTCGAAAGTTTCAGCAACCTGCGGATAACGCTTCTTTAGATCGTGATACCCTAAACTCCCTAATGACAGACTAGGTTCCTCTAGGTATTTGAAATCTTTGTTCAGGACAATGTTTCCTTCAAAAAAGTCGAAGATGGCCTCAAGCCTCTGCTTTCCGTCTATGATTGCATACGCTTTCTTTTGCCGGTTCAGTGGGGAATCTCCCCACGTAAAATCAGCCATGTAGATTTTGGGCACATCGAAGCCGTTTAAAATTGAGTCAATTAGGTATGCCTTATCAGTGGCAGACCACAAATGACCTCGCCGCTGGTACGGAGGGTCCATATCAATCTGCGAATGACGGTTCCTCCACCAAGTGAGGGTATGAGCCTGCATCGGTTCAACCTTGAAATCTTTCTTGGGCCTGTCAGTCATGTCAATCCTCAAATTCAAAGTTCCGCTTGATCTCCTTTGCCAGTGCTTCTAAGTCGGGGAAGACCACCGATTCGGTTATGCCGTGATTCAGAATCGAGGCTCGCATCACTGCCATAAAACTGCGCTCAAGCACCACCTTAATGAGGCAATTAGTTGGAAATCGCTCAGATTCAAAAGTGTCCTCCATACTTTTGGTACTCTGTCCGAAAATTGTGAAAACCCCACGTTGGGCAACGATCCGGGGGCTGTTGTGGGCACCGTAGAGCGCTACCGGTTGCACGTTCATGTCCGAGAATTGCGTCAGTGGCTTGTAGCTCTGGAGAGCTTCGTCCGAAGGAGTCAGGACACCGCGATCGAACCCCTGATGCCTTAGAGCATGGACGTTCCATTCGACTGGGTCGAGTACCCAGACCACCGCATCGGATGAAAACGATAGCACGGGTTTTCCTGCTTTCATCTTAACTGAGAATGGACTCGACATAACCGCGAAATAAAACCCGATAAAGGGGTTCTCAGTCCAGTCCAAGAGCCTAGTGGGAACGCCGTAATGCTGCATGAAAAAAAACATATCCCAGTCGTCCGCAAGTCCCCTTGTCAGAAATGGGATACTCCGTTGACGAAACCGGGTCATGACTTGGCGCTCCAATACTTCAAGATCTGGAACCGACCGGCGGCTGCGGTGACGGTAAAGAGATGGGAGCAGCTTGTATGAAGCCTTTCCGCAGCCGCGATACCAAAGGGAGCGGCCAGCTTGAGACTGGCGCTTTTCCATTAGCGCGACGAAATTCTGAAACGACTTAGGATGGAGTTCATTTACGCTGGGCATATCGGTCTGCGATCCACAATTATAAGGGGCCTAATGGCAATAAAGTAAATATTTTGTGGTGTGCGCCAGAAAGAGAAGACCTCTTCCTGCGCACCCCTTTCCCCCGATTGAGGATACAAGGTCGATGGGCGTGCTGGCACGAACCGGTAGGGCGCGGGGGCGAGCATTATTGTCCAGAGATTCAGACGCCCGTATAACCCCCTAACCGGAAACTGACCCACTACCAGGAGTCGCGAAGCCCAACCCGGATTTCTCACCAGCAACGAGATGTCAGGGATTCGTTTCTGTTGCCCTGAAAGGGCAAAAGATGAATAGCCGGGGGCAACGCCCCCGGTACCGAGGCCCCCGGCAATTCGAGTCCGACCCTGAAAGGGTCGTACCGATTGGCCGCGTGGAGCAAGCCCAATCTGTACGACCCCTTCGGGGTCGGCGTATCCTTGGGTATCCGGTGGGTATCCGGTTTCCGGGGGCGTTGCCCCCGGCTATGCGTGTGAATCCCCTTCGGGGATTTTCGGGCGCAACTTGCTTCCGGCCTCACCTGGTGAGAAATCCGGGCTAAGACCTCAAGGATAGCCCCGGGGGGGCAAAACAGAAGGGACTGGGAACGGGTTTCGGCTGGATCAGACCGGATGGGGCCACCTTCACGGGAGCTTGCCGGTCAGTGGTAGCCACGGCATGTCTTTTATGCCGCCCTTCGGCAGGCTCAGGGCCGTGAGCGAAGCCCCTCGACTTCGCTCGGGGCGGTGAGCAAGTCGAACCGTCGAACGGTGGGCACGTTCCGGGACAAACCCACGGCACTGAGAAACGTGCCGTGGCTACCCGGCTTGCCGGTCAGTTGCTGCTACAGCCGCCGCACAGCCGTTTCCCGTTGCGTGTCGTATCCCAGCATTTTTTCGCGCTGACGCCCTTGGATCGCGGCTCGGATCGGCTGCGAAAAATGCTAGAGGGTTCCCACAAACCGTGCAGACTCTCTTTTTTCTACGCGATCACCCCGAAATTGTCATTCCGACCCCGGCTTTGCCGGGGGAGGAACCTGCACTTGTAATTCCCGGCTGCGACTAAAGTGCAGGTCCCTCGCTTCGCTCGGGATGACACACTACCGCGCGGTATATAGCAACACGAGAAATGCTCTAGTTCGCGGCCAAGGCCGCCGCGATGTCGGATTGCTTGGCGGTCGTGCCATGGCCGCCGACAATGGTGGCGCCGGTAATGCCCAATTTCCTCAGGCTCGCGCCCACGGCCACCGTGTTTTCCGAACGGTCGATCGGACCGCGGGGGGAGATGAGATCGGTGACATACAGAAGGTTGCCCGCGACCACGTGCGCGAGGATCAGGCCTGAGGCGTGCGGACTGGGAATGTTGTAGAGGCGAATTTCTGCGGTGTCGTCCTTGAGCGTCATCTGGTCCTTGACCTCGATGATCTCGGCTGCCCGCGGCTTCTTCTGCAGATCGTCCGAAACGACCGTGTGGGGCGCCTTGACAACCATTTCGAAATAGGCCTTGGCCGGACTTGGAACGATCACCTTCGCGCCTTCGGCCACATAGGTTCGCATGCCGCCGGTATGGTCCATGTGGTGATGGGTCAGGACGAGATAGCGGATCGGCTTGCCCGGATACTTCGCTTTCGCCGCGTCAATGACCCAGCGCGATTGCAGCTCGCCATAGGGGGCGTCGAAAATGACCAGATGGTCCTTCATCGCGATGATCAGATTGTTGGCCGTTGCACCCTGGAGATGCTGCACGTTGGGCGCCAGCTCGACTAGCTTGAGGCCGCCGCCGTTGGGGAAAATGATGTTGTCGCTGTCGTTGAACCGCGCCAGGAAGATTCGCCGCAATACCCATTGATGCGGCACGTTGCCGGTCGCGGGCGGCTTGGCCGCCGCCTTGACGGCGTCCGGGACCGCAAACGTGTCGGCCGCGATGGCCGGATTGGCGGTGACGTCCCGATAGGTGAGCTTGGCCACCTCGACGTCGTTGATCCGGTAGGACATCGAGCGGGCGATCTGTGCGCCGCCGACGGGTTTCCAGTCCGCCAGCACGAGATCATAGTTCGAATCGCCGTGGATGTTGTCGTCATCGCGCGTGCGGATGGCAGCGGGCAGATGCGTCTTGCTGTCGAACAGGATGGTGAAGGTCGTCCCGCCGTCCCCGTAGGAGACTGCCAGCAGCGACTGCTCGCCGAGCCGTTGGGAACCCGCGGCGCGGACCTTGCCCGGTTCGTCCAGGGCCTTGACCAGCAGCCACGGCGAGGTGCGCTCGAGCTCGCGCCGCTGTGCGGCGACGCGGATGCCGGACATCGCCAGGCTGCCGCCCTTGTCGTCGGTGACGTAGCCGAGCGTGGGCAGCAAGGTTTCCGTGTATTTCATCTTTACCGGCGGGGGCGGATATTGCTGATCGCGGTCCCACGCGATGCGCGCCCTCCCCGCGGCGAGATCCCAGGTGATCGCGAACGTCGCGGTCCCCAGGAAGTGCGGCTCTCCGCCCGGAGCGAATGACTGCCCCGGTTCCCAGAACCTGGCATCGCCTTGGATGGCGAGGCCCTTCAATGCCCGCAGCGCAGCGGCGCCCCCTTGGGCGGCCACGGCCTGCTGGACGAGATCGGCGCCACTTCCTTGTGCGAACACCGGCTGCTGTTGGCTCATCGCCAGCAACAATGCCGCAATCAACAGAGCGTATTTCATTTCATTCCCTCCATGGTCGGTGAAGCTAAGGCTGCTTACAATTATCTCCCACCGCCTTCCGAGGTCAAGCGAAAAACCTGGAATCAAGTGCCCTTCAGCCAGCCCAGCCAGAAGGAACCAGTACCGCTAGACCATTTTCAAACTTGGTGTAGAGCGAGGATTTCTCGTCAGGGCATCCCGGCAAGCCGGGATGTCCTCACGTCTCCGCATACTCTAAACCAATGCGAAAAATGTTCTAGGTGGACAAGAGCGCGGGCCGGCGCTGGTGCCATTCGGTTGCTTGCTCATAGGCGTGGGCAAGCTGCAAGACAACTGCTTCGCCGCCATGCGGGCCACTGATCTGGAGGCCGATGGGGAGGCCGGCGCGGGTGAAGCCGCAGGGAATGGAAATGGTCGGCAAGCCGTAGACGTTGAAGGGCGCCGTGTTGCGCACGGTAAGAAGTTCTTTGGCGAAGAGGGTACTCTCGTCCGCGCGCAAATCGGCCCGCAGATCGGCAATGACAGGCGGCAGAACAGGAGTCGTCGGGGTTACCAGCAGGTCCACGGAGTCAAATACTTCCCGGATGGCTCGGCGGATTTGGGCCAGGTCGCGGCGGCCTTGGATATAGGCGC
>Ga0209343_10001219_pt1 | contig 35134 bp, 32 predicted proteins | sample RifCSPlowO2_02_FD_184026 | JGI IMG/M metagenome (GOLD analysis project Ga0209343, IMG submission 184026) | Groundwater microbial communities from Rifle, Colorado - Rifle CSP2_plank lowO2_0.2 (SPAdes) (version 2) | ecosystem: Environmental > Aquatic > Deep subsurface > Groundwater | place... | reverse complement strand
CGTGACCTTGGCTGCCACCTGGAACACCCCGCCTTTGCCGTCGGGGAATGGAAACTCGTCGAGGTTGCCCTTCAGGCGCAGCGACGCGTCGCTCGCCTGGCCGGCAAGGAAGGCGTTGTCCAGCCATTCGCGCGCGGTCCTGCCCAGCACGATCGGGACATAGCGGCTGATGTGGCGCGCGTCCGCCCGCGTCAGATTGGCGGTGAGATCGATGCTGCCGCGCTCGGAGCCGGCCGTGCGATAGTTGCCGAACACCGTTCCCGCGACGTGCGGATTGGAAAACGAGATCTGGTTGAGCCGCAGCTCGGTATCGCCGCCGTTGCGTGTCCAGGTGACTTGCGCCGTGAGCGCCTCGAACTCGAGGGGATCGCGGAACACCAGCGGCATCTCCACCAGCGCCTTGAGCGAGTTGAGCGACAGCGTCCCGCCGCGTTCGCTGCCCTCCGCCGTGCCGCTCACGCCGGTGAATCCCGGTATCCTGCCGGCGCCGACGAGCGAAAGGTTCTGGAAGCGGCCGCGCACGCTGTATTTCCGCGGCTCCCGCCACTCCCCGTCCCAGCGCACCACCAGGTCGTAGACGCTGCCCTTGGGCGAGAATGCCGCCAGCCGCTTGCGGGCCCCCTGCGCCAGCGGCAGGTGCTCGGCAAGCGCGGCGAGCGGCGCCAGCTCGAGCGCGTTGGCGCGCATCTCCCCGCGCGCCGGCATGCGCGCGTCGCCGGCCGCCAGCCGCAGCAGGAAATCCGCCGGCGGCAGCGTCAGGCCGCCAGTGGTGGTCAGTCCCAGCCGCGAGGTGGTCACCTCGAATCCCGTATCCGACTGCTTCCAGCCGATGCGTCCCGACAGCTCCGTGAGATCGAGCTGGGGCAGGTCCTGCGCGAGCCGCGTGAGCACGTTGGCAAGCCGCACGTCGGCGATGAAATCGACCAGCCGGTCCTGGCTGAAGGTGAGCCAGGCGCGCAACGCCCCGGCGCCGCGGGGAAATTCGACCGGGAACGGAACCCAGGTGCGCCAGGCGGCAATGTCCGCGAAGTCGAGCTGCAGGTAGAGCCTGCCGTTCCAGGTTTCGAGCGCCGTGGTGGTCGTGCCCCGGAATTCCCCGCGCAAGTCCAGCGGCGCGGCGAGCGGGCGCGGCGGCACGGCCCGCAGCCCGAATCGATGCCGGTCACCGCGGGCATAGAGCTGAAGGAACACGCTCTTCAACTCGAGCGGCGGCGCGGCGCGGCGCTCGTCGTTCCACACGACGGTGGCATCGTGCACTTCGATGTCACGCTGCCGAAGCAGCCAGTCGGCGAAGCCGCCACCGTCCACCGTGCCGGTCAGCGCGATGCCGGCGACCGAGACCACCCCCCTGGCGTCGCGCCGGATGTTGAGCGTGGGGCTGTAAATGTCGAGCGCATGGAAGCGCAGCTCGAGCGTCGCCAGCGACAGCCACGACAGCGTGTTGTCCACGCGCGAGAGCTCGAGCGCCGGCCGGCCCGCTCCGTCGAACACCGTGACCTGCTCGAGCTTCAGCTGCGGGCGCAGCCCGTCCCAGTTGGCGTGTATCGTCCCGATCGCGACCTTTTGCCCCGACTTCTCGCTCACCAGGCGGGCAATGTCCTCGCGGTAGCGCTCGATGTTGGGCAAGACCCAGTAGCGCAGGGCGATGACGGTCGCGGCAAACGCAAATCCCGCCGCCAGCACGCTCCAGGTGAGGATGCGGTAGGCCCAGAGCGAGCTGATTCCCACCCACCTGAGCTGGTTCCGAAGCGCCACGTTTTGCCTGGGTCCCGAAAAAATGCGATATTGAGTCAAAGGCTTACGTATTTTACCTGCAATTGGCCACGGATACGCATAACGCAAGCGCCGGGCGCTCCGCCAACGCGCTCATCACGCGCGCCGCGCGCTTGAGCCACTACGCGCGGCGGCTCATCGACGCCGCGGCGCCCAATGAATTGGATGTCGAGGTCGGAATTCCGTTCAGCGCCGATGAAATGCGCGCGGCGCTGGCCGCCGGGCCCGAAGGTGACGTCGATCTTGCGCGCGCGCTGCGCGCGCTGCGCCAGCGGGTGATGCTGCGCGTAATCGCCCGCGACCTGGGGGGACTCGCGACGCTGGACGAGGTCGTGGCGAGCACCACTGCGCTCGCAGAGATCGCCGTGGCCCATGCCGTTGCGCGGCTCGACGAACGGCTCGCCGCGCGCCACGGCCGGCCGGTGGGTGTAGCGAGCGGAAGCGAGCAGCAATTGCACGTCATCGGCATGGGCAAGCTGGGCGGCGCGGAACTCAACGTCTCATCCGATATCGACCTCGTGTTCGCGTATCCGGAGGAAGGCGAAACGAGGGGCCCGCGCGCCATCAGCAATCACGAGTACTTCACCCTGCTCGGGCGGCAGCTCATCGCCGCGCTGTCCGAAATCACCGCGGACGGTCACGTGTTCCGCGTGGACATGCGCCTGCGGCCGTACGGCGACGGCGGCCCGCTCGTCGCCAGCTTCGAGGCGCTGGAAAACTACTTCATCACCCAGGGCCGTGAATGGGAGCGCTACGCCTGGATCAAGGCCAGGGCGGTCAGCGGCGACCGCGGCGCCGAGCTGATGGAGATCGTGCGCCCGTTCGTCTACCGCCGTCACCTCGACTACAACGCGATCGCGGAGCTGCGCGACCTCCACCGCCAGATCCGGCGCGAGGTGGAGAGCCGCGACCTGCGCGAGAACATCAAGCTCGGACCTGGCGGCATACGCGAGATCGAGTTCATCGCGCAATGCTTCCAGCTGATCCGGGGCGGCCGCGATCCGGAGCTGAGGCGGCAGCCGACGCTCGGCGTGCTGCCGCTGCTCGAGAGCCGCAACCTGCTGCCCGCGGCTGCGGTGGACGAGCTCACGGCCGCCTACCGCTTCCTGCGCAACCTCGAGCACCGCCTGCAGTACCTCGACGACCAGCAGACGCACGTGCCGCCTCAGTCCGACGCCGACCGCGCGCTCATCGCTGAAACCATGGGCTTCGGCGACTACGCCGCGCTGTGCACCGCGCTCGAGCGCCACCGTGCCCGCGTCGCGCGGCATTTCGGGGATATTTTCGCCGCCTCACGCGAGGGCGAGCACGCGCTCGCGCACCTGTGGCAGGACGCCCCGGACCCCGAAAAGTCGATCGGTGCCCTCGCGGCGCTCGGATTTCGCGATCCGCGGGGAATCGAGCAGCGGCTGAAGGGCCTGCGCTCCGGCAGCCGCTACCGCGAGATGCCCGCGGCGAGCCAGGCGCGTTTCGACCGGCTGGTGCCGCTGGCCGTCGAGGCCGCTGCGGCGGGCAGCGGCCCGGACGCGACGCTCGAACGGCTGCTGGCGCTGCTTGAGAGCATCGCCCGCCGCGGGTCCTATCTCGCGCTGCTCACGGAATACCCGCAGGCGCTCTCCCGGCTGGCCGCGATGATGGGCGCGAGCCCGTGGGTCGCCCAGTACCTGACCGGCCGCCCCATCCTGCTCGACGAGCTGCTCGATACCCGCGCGCTTTACGCGGCGCCGCATTGGCCCGCCGCCGCGCGGCAGTTGCGCGACCAGATGAACGACGCCGCCGGCGATACCGAAAGGCAGATGGACATCCTGCGGCATTTCAAGCATGCGCACACGATCCGCCTCATCGCGCAGGACCTCTCGGGCGAGCTACCGCTCGAGACGCTGAGCGATCATCTGAGCGACCTGGCGTGCGTCGTGCTGGAAGAGGTGCTGCGGGCCACCTGGAAGCACCGGCACGCGCACCGCGAGGCGCCCCGCTTCGCCGTGATCGGCTACGGCAAGCTGGGCGGCAAGGAGCTCGGCTATGCCTCCGATCTCGACATCGTCTTTCTCTACGACGACCCCGCGCCGGAAGCCGCGGAGGCTTACGCGCGCTACGCGCAGCGCATCAACAACTGGCTGACCAGCATCACGCCGGCGGGCGTGCTCTACGAGTCCGACCTGCGACTGCGTCCCGACGGCGCGGGCGGGCTGCTGGTGAGCCCCCTCGCGAGCTTCCGCGAATACCAGGCACGGCACGCCTGGGGTTGGGAGCACCAGGCCCTGACCCGGGCGCGCTTCGTCGCGGGAGACCGGGACATCGGCGCCGAGTTCGAGGCGCTGCGCGTCGCGACCCTGCGGCAACAGCGCGACCTCGACCGGCTCCGCCAGGATGTCGCGGCGATGCGCCGCAAGCTCCTGGAGGCGCACCCCAACCGCACGCCGCTGTTCGACCTCAAGCACGATCGCGGCGGGCTGATAGACGTCGAATTCGTGGTGCAGTACCTGGTGCTCGGGCACTCACACCAGCACGCCGCCCTGACCGGAAACATCGGCAATCTCGCCCTGCTCAAGCTGGCCGCGCGCCTCGGGCTCGTCGCCGGGGCTCGAGCGCGGGCGGCGCACGACGCCTACCGGCGCTTCCGCCAGTTGCAGCACAGCCTGCGGTTGCAGGGGGAACAATACGCCCGCATCGACCCCGGCATCGTCGCCGAATCGCGGCAGGCGGTGGTCGAGCTATGGAAAGCGGTGATGGGTGAAGGGTGAACCACTCATCACGCATTTCCGACGGCAGCGCTCTGGGCAATGCGCCCGATCAGGCGATAGGCCGCGATCTCGCCCTTGCCCTTGACGTTGAGCGTCTGCGGGCCTTCGAATTGGAAATCGTCGCGCACGCGCCGGTAGGTCGTGGCATCCACCAGTATCGTGCCCGCGCCGGCCTCCGATGTCACCCGGCTCGCGATGTTCACGGTGTCGCCCCACAGGTCATAGATGAACTTCTTCATCCCGATGACCCCCGCCACCACCGGCCCGGTGCCGATGCCGACGTGGATCTGCAGGCGGGATTTCCTGGCGCCCGACAACGTGCTCATGTAATCGCGCATGTCGAGCGCGAGTTCGCAGATCGCCATGCTGTAGTCAGGGGCCGCCGCGCGATGCGCCTCGCGCAGATGGTGCACGTCCAGCCCGCCCGCGACCATGTAGGCATCGCCGATGGTCTTGATTTTCTCCAGCCCGTGCTTCTCCGCGAGCTGGTCGAAATGCGAGAACACCTCGTTCAGCAGCGTCACCATGAATTTCGGCGGCATCTCCTCCGACAGCCGCGTGAAATTGATGATGTCGGCGAACATCACCGTGACGTCGGCGAAACCGTCGGCGATGGTCGACTGGTCGATCTTGAGGCGCTCGGCGATCGGGCCCGGCAGGATGTTGAGCAGCAGCCGCTCCGACTTCTCCTGCTCCGCCATGAGCAGCTTGTGCTGCTTGTCGAGGTTTGCCTGCAGCTTGTCGCGCTGCCGGACAAAATAGCTGATCAGCAGATAGACGATGGTGGACATCGCGGCAAAGTTGAGCGCGAAGAACACCGCGATCGTCTGCATGTTGACGCCCTGCGACATGCCTTCCCCGAGGTAATAGTCGAAGAAGCCGGAGACCGCGGTCATGACGATGTACGCGAAAAACCACGGCATGGATTCGCGCGGGCCCTGGAAGATCATCACGCCCACCGGGGCGAGCAGCGCCCACAGCATCACGCCGGAGGAGCTGACGTAGCTGCCGATGCTCCACTGCATGATGAACGGGACGAACAGGAACAGGCTGGTCTGGATGAAGCGGAACAGCACGAAGTTGCGGTTCCACAGATAGTACACCAGGGAGCCCGCCGAGACCGCCAGGTAGGTGAGCGGCACCGTGGCGGAGAACTTGATGCCCATGGCCCAGTAGATCGCGAGCCACAGCATCGCGGCGAAGCCCATCAGCCCGCAGGCGAATATCGCCAGCGTCTTGTTGAGCCGCTCCTGCTCGCTGTCTTCGCTGGTGATGACGCGCTGGCCCAGTTGCTGCAGCCAGGTCCCCAGATCACGCGCCATGAATTCCCCCTGGAATACCGCAGCCGCGCGGCTGCGGAATCTATGATCGGCAAACGGTGCAATTCTACTGGTCTGGCGGCCGGACGACCAGAGAGGATTTCGGCCGACGCGCCCCCGGCAGCCGCCTGATTGGCACAAAGAGTTGGAACGGCACTAGAATAGCGGCTTTCGACGGAGCAACCGCATGGCGTCAATGGCTGATCGCGACGGGCACATCTGGTACGACGGCAAGCTCGTGCCCTGGCGCAGCGCGACCACCCACGTGCTCACCCACACCCTGCACTACGGCATGGGGGTGTTCGAGGGCGTCCGCGCCTACAAGACGGCGAACGGCACGGCGATCTTCCGGCTGCGCGAGCACACCGAGCGCCTGTTCCGCTCCGCGCACATCAACGGCATGAAAATACCCTACGACAAGCCGACGCTCATCGAAGCCCAGAAGGAAGTGGTCCGCGCGAACAAGCTCGACGCGTGCTACATCCGCCCGATCGCGTTCTACGGCTCGGAGGCGATGGGCATTTCCGCCAAGGGCGTGACCGTGCACGTGGCGATCGCAGCGTGGCCGTGGGGGGCCTATCTCGGGGCGGAGGCGCTCGAACGCGGCATCCGCGTCAAGACGTCCTCTTTCGCGCGGCATCACGTCAACATCACCATGTGCCGCGCGAAGTCCGTCGGCACCTACATGAATTCCATCCTCGCGCACCAGGAGGCGGCGGAGAACGGTTACGACGAGGCGCTGCTGCTCGACGTGGACGGGTTCGTGGCCGAAGGCTCCGGCGAGAACATCTTCATCGTGCGCAACGGCACGCTCTACGAGCCGGAACTCACCACCTCGCTGGAGGGCATCACGCGCGACGCGATCATCCGGATCGCGCAGGATTCCGGCCTGCCCTTCGTCGCGAAGCGCATCACCCGCGACGAGGTCTATTGCGCGGACGAGGCGTTTTTCACGGGTACCGCGGCCGAAGTGACGCCGATCCGCGAGCTCGACAACCGGGTGATCGGCAGCGGCAAGCGCGGGCCGGTCACGGAGCGGCTGCAGAAGACGTTCTTCGACTGCGTCACGGGCAAGTCGGACCAGTACCGCGACTGGCTGACGCCGGTGGCGGGGTAATATGCCTGAGCGGACGGAAAACAAGGCGCGCCACATCGAAGTCACGGCGGCGGACCTGCCCCTGCACTGCCCCATGCCGTCCATGATGCTGTGGAACGCCCACCCGCGCGTGTTCCTGCCGATCGAGCAGACCGGCGAATCGCTTTGCCCGTATTGCGGCACGAAGTACACGCTCAAAGGCGGCGCCAGGGCGGGACACTAGTCCCGCGAAGGCAAAAGGCAAAAGGATGAAGGCAAAAGGTAACAGTATTCTTGTTACCTTGGGCCTGGCCATCCGGCCTGACGGACTCCTGCAAACACGTCGTTTGCAGCACAACGCGGCGCTCGTTTCAGTCCATTTGCCTTTTGCCTTTTGCCTTCTGCCTTCATGAAGATCCTGATAGTCGGTCCGTCCTGGATCGGCGACACGGTGCTCGCGCAGCCGCTGTTCAAGCTGCTCCACGCGCGCCACCCCGGCCTCGCGCTCGACGTCCTCGCGCCGCGCTGGACGCTACCGCTGCTCGAGCGCATGCCCGAGGTGCGGCGGGTGATTACCAGTCCCTTCCTGCACGGGGACCTCAAGCTCGGGGAACGCCGCAGCCTGGGCCGCGCGCTCGGGCGCGAGGGTTACGACCAGGCGATCGTGCTGCCCAATACCTTCAAGTCGGCGCTGGTTCCCCTGTTCGCCGGCATCCGGCTCCGCACCGGCTACTTGGGCGAGTTGCGCCACTGGGTGCTCAACGACGCGCGCCGGCTGGATGCGGAGCGCCTGCCGCAGCTCGCACAACGCTACGCGGCGCTGGCAATGCCGCGCGGGGAAACCCTGCGGCTGCCGTTGCCCCCGCCCGCGCTGCGGGTGGACGAAGCCGCGCGGCGCGCGCTGCTCGCGCGGCTTGGCCTCGACCGCGGGCGGCCGGCGGCGGTGCTGTGCCCGGGAGCGGAGTATGGGCCGGCGAAGCGCTGGCCGGCGCACCATTTCGCGGAGCTGGCGCAGGGCTTCGCCGCGCGCGGCTGCGCGGTCTGGCTGATCGGAACGCAGAACGACCGGGAGGCCGGCGCCGAAATCGAGCGGGCCGCCGGTGGCGTGTGCCGCAACCTGTGCGGCGACACCACCCTCACCGAGGCGATCGACCTGGTCGCCTCGAGCGCGGTGGTCGTGAGCAACGATTCCGGGATGATGCATGTCGCGGCCGCGCTCGGCCGGCCGCTGGTCGCGCTCTACGGGTCCAGCAGCCCGGCGTTCACCCCGCCGCAGTCGTCGAATGCCCGCATCCTCAAGCTCGACCTCCCGTGCAGCCCGTGCTTCGAGCGCGTGTGCCCCCTCGGGCACTTCAACTGCATGATGCAGCTCACGCCGGACCGCGTTTTGGCGGCCGTTGATTTTGATAGAATTTCGTGATGGAGAAAGCGTTGTTCGCCAGCCCCCAGGACGCCGAGTCCGCGTTCTACGAGGCCATCACCAAGTCCGACCTGGAGGGGATGATGGCGGTATGGGCCGACGACGACGACATCTATTGCGTTCACCCCAACGGCGCGCGCATCGCCGGCGTCGAGCGGGTGCGCGAGTCGTGGCGCCAGATCTTCTCGAGCGGGCAGACGCTGCGCTTCCAGCTGCGCGAGCAGCAGACCGTGCAGGGCATGATGCTGTCCGTGCACAGCGTCTACGAAGTCATCACGGTTGCCGGGGAGGCGCGCCCGCGCGGCCCGGTGATCGCGACCAACGTGTACTTGAGGACCGAGCGCGGCTGGCGCATGGTCGCGCACCATGCCTCGCCGGTTCCGGCGTCGGCGTCGGTCGCTGCGGAGCCCGAGCCGCGCCGCGCGGCGTCGCCGAAGACGCTGCACTGAACCGAGAGACTCCCGGAAAGGAAGGCAATGAGCAAAACCGACTTCGGAAAACCTGACGTCATCGTGATCGGCGCCGGCAACGCCGCCTGCTGCGCGGCGCTGGCCGCGCGCGAGGGCGGCGCGAGCGTCATCTTGCTCGAAGCCGCGCCGCTCGAGGATTGCGGCGGCAACAGCCGCTACACCGCGGGCCTCATGCGCGTGGTGTACAACGGCGTCGACGACCTCGCGCAGCTCATTCCCGACCTCACGGAGGAGGAGAAGAAAACCCACGACTTCGGCTCCTATACCGCCGAGCACTACTACGACGACATGGGCCGGATCACGCAGTACCGCACCGATCCCGACCTGTGCGAGACCCTCATCTCGCGCAGCTTCGAGACGCTGGTGTGGCTGCGCAAGAAAGGGGTCCGGTTCCAGGCGAGCTACGGTCGCCAGTCGTACAAGGTCGATGGCGGCAAGCGCTTCAAGTTCTGGGGCGGGCTCGCGGCCGAGACCTGGGGCGGCGGGCCGGGGCTGATCGAGAACGAGCACAAGGCGTGCGAGCGCGAGGGCATCAGGATATTCTACGAGACGCCGGCGACCGGCCTCATCACCGATGACGACGGCGTCGTGCTCGGCGTGCGCGCGAAGCGCGGCGGCAGGAACGTGGAGATCCGCTCGAAGGCGGTGGTGCTCGCCTGCGGCGGGTTCGAGTCGAGCTCGGAGATGCGCGCGCGCTACCTCGGCCCGGGCTGGGACCTCGCCAAGGTGCGCGGCACCCGTTACAACACGGGGCGCGGCATCCAGATGGCCATCGAGGCCGGCGCGATGCCCTACGGCCACTGGTCGGGCTGTCACGCGGTGGGCTGGGACATGAACGCCCCGCCCTTCGGCGACCTTGCGGTCGGCGACCAGTTCCAGAAGCACAGCTACCCGTGGGGCATCATGGTGAACGCGCGCGGCGAGCGCTTCGTGGACGAAGGCGCCGATTTCCGCAACTACACCTACGCCAAGTACGGCCGGGTGGTCCTCGAGCAGCCCGGCTTGTTCGCATGGCAGATATTCGACGCGAAGATCATCCCCATGTTGCGCGACGAGTACCGCATCAAGCAGGTTACCAAGGTCCGCGCTGACACGCTGGAGGCGTTCGTGAGGAAGCTCGAGGGCGTGGACGCGGCGAACTGCCTTCGGGAGATCCGCGAGTACAACAAGGCGGTGCGCACCGACGTGCCGTTCAATATGGCGGTCAAGGACGGCCGCTGCACCACGGGCCTCAAGATCAACAAGTCCAACTGGGCGAACACGATCGAGGATCCGCCGTTCGAAGCCTACGGCGTGACCTGCGGCGTCACCTTCAGCTTCGGCGGCGTGAAGATCGGCAAGCAGGGCGATGTCGAGGATACCGCCGGCAAGCCCATCCCCGGGCTCTACGCCGCGGGCGAGCTGGTGGGCGGAATCTTCTACCACAACTACCCGGGCGGGACCGGCCTCACCTCGGGCGCCGTGTTCGGACGGCTGTCCGGCACCGGCGCCGCTGCTTACGTCAGGAAAAAATAGTTACCGGGCGCCGCGCTGGCTGCCGGGCGGCCACGCGCAGACCATCTATGCGGCCGCGCTGCTGCCGCGGGCACGTGTCGCGTACCGGCGCGAGCGCTGGGACACACCCGACGGCGACTTCATCGATCTCGACTGGCTCGATGAGCCGCCCGCCGTCAGTCATCAGCCGTCAGTCGTCGCCAGCCGGTCATTGGTGGTGCTGTTCCACGGGCTCGAGGGCAGCTCGCGCAGCCATTACTCGGTTGCCCTGATGGCCGCGCTGCGCGGCCGCGGGATGCGCGGCGTGGCGGTCCACTTCCGGGGATGCAGCGGGGAGCCCAACCGCCTTCCCCGCGCCTACCATTCGGGTGATGCGCGGGAAATCGACTGGATCCTGCGCCGGCTCCGGGCGCAGAACGCCGGCGCACCCCTGTTCGCGGTCGGCGTATCGCTGGGCGGCAACGCGCTGCTGAAGTGGCTCGGCGAAAGCGGGGTCGCCGCGGCCCCCATTGTCGACGCCGCGGCCGCGGTATCCGCCCCGCTCGACCTGATGGCCGCGGGCGATGCGCTCGGGCAAGGCGTCAACCTCCTCTACGCGCGCAATTTCCTGGCCACGCTGCGGGTGAAAAGCCTCGCCAAGCTGGAGCGTCATCCCGGGTTGTACGATGCGCGCGCCGTGCGCGCATCGCGCACGCTGCGGGAATTCGACGACCTGGTGACGGCGCCCCTGCACGGGTTCCGGAACACCGACGACTACTGGACGCGCGCGAGCAGCAAGCCCGGATTGGGAAACGTCCGTGTGCCGACGCTGGTGATCAACGCGAAGAACGACCCGTTCCTTCCGGCCCCGGCGCTGCCCGGCGCGCGCGAGGTATCGAGCGCGGTGACGCTCGAGCAACCGGGGCAAGGCGGGCACGTCGGATTCGTCGGCGGCGCGTTTCCCGGCAACTTCGACTGGCTGCCGCAGCGCGTGCTCGATTTTTTCGAGGACCGGGACTGAATAGACAGGATTAACAGGATTTACAAGATTTCTAAGACGATTTGTTCCTGTTAATCTTGTTAATCCTGTCCATTGCTTTCAAAGAGCATGAAGCTGCCACCGGAAATCTTCAAGGCCTACGACATCCGCGGCATCGTCGGCGGGACGCTGACGCCCGCGATCGTCGAGGCCATCGGCCGGGCCATCGGGTCGGAAGCGCGCGACCGCGGCCGGTCCACCGTCGTGATTGGGCGCGACGGGCGCCATTCCGGGCCGGAGCTCTCCGCGGCGCTCGCCAGAGGGCTGCAGGAGAGCGGCATCGACGTGATCGACGTCGGGCAGGTCGCCACGCCCATGCTCTACTTTGCGGCCCACCAGCTCGAAACGCTCTCGGGCGTCATGGTGACCGGCTCGCACAATCCGCCGGAATACAACGGTCTCAAGGTGATGCTCGCGGGCGAGACGCTCGCCGGCGACGCGATCCAGCAATTGCGCGCCCGCATCGAGCAGGGCCGGCTCGCGCGCGGCGGTGGCGGCTATCGCGCGCATTCGATTCGCGAGCCCTACCTGGAACGCGTCCTGTCCGACGTCAAGCTCGCGCGCCCGATGAGGCTGGTGGTGGATTGCGGCAATGGCGTGGCCGGGGCCACCGCGCCCGAGCTCTACCGCCGGCTCGGCTGCGAGGTGAGCGAGCTCTACTGCGAGGTCGACGGAAGCTTTCCCAATCACCATCCCGATCCGTCGCACCCGGAAAACCTCCGCGACGTGATCGCCGCGCTGGCCGCCGGCAAGGGCGAAATCGGCTTCGCGTTCGACGGCGATGGCGACCGGCTCGGCGTGGTGACGCGCAGCGGCAAGATCATCTACCCCGACCGGCAGCTTATGCTGTTCGCCGCGGACGTGCTCGCGCGCAACCCCGGCGCCGAGGTGATCTTCGACGTGAAATCCACGCGCCACCTCTTTTCCTGGATACGCCGGCACGGCGGCAGGCCCGTGCTGTGGAAGACCGGCCACTCGTTCATCAAGCAGAAGCTTGCCGAGACCGGCGCGCCGCTGGCCGGCGAGATGAGCGGCCACGTGTTCTTCAAGGAGCGCTGGTACGGCTTCGACGACGCGCTCTACGCGGGCGCGCGGATGCTCGAGATCCTCTCGCGCGAGCACGACCCGGGCGCGGTGCTGGAAGGCTTGCCGGACGCGTTCAGCACGCCGGAGCTGCACCTGAAGCTCGCGGAAGGCGAGAACTTCGCATTGATGGAAAAGCTGAAATCCAGCGCCCGCTTCGAGGGCGCGCGCGAGGTCATCACGATAGACGGCCTGCGCGTCGAATACGCCGATGGCTTCGGCCTGGCGCGCCCGTCCAACACCACCCCGGTGATCGTGCTGCGCTTCGAGGCCGACAGCGAGGCCGCCCTCAAGCGCATCCAGGAAGACTTCCGCCGCGCGCTGCTCGCCGTCAAGCCGGGCGCCGCCCTGCCTTTCTAATCGACGGTGATCTCAATTTCCTCAGTATGCCCGGGGCATAATGGCCTTTCATGGCGGGAACTCCTTTGCGGGCGGCGCGTCAAATTCCTGGGCAGCCAATGCAAACACGATGAAATGACTGCTTTTTTTGGCGTTTTACGCGATTCGCCACGGTTTCCGGCAGGGAACGGCTTCACGCTGGTCGAGTTGCTTTGCGTAATCGTGATCCTCGGGAGCCTCGCCGCCAGCGCGCTGCCCCGCTACGTGACCCTGACGGACGAGGCTCACCACAGCGTGGTGGGCATGACCGCGTCCAGCTTCCAGGGCGCCGTCTTCCTGGCCAATGCCGCCTGCATCGTCCGCGATTTCGACGGGCTCGACAACCTGCCGAACTTCGGCAGCGGCAACGTGGACTTCAACGCGAACTGCCTGCCCGCCTCGACCAACGGCATCAACAACCTGAACGTCAACGCCAACCGGTGCCTGCAGATCTGGAACGGCGTGCTGTCGCCGGCGCCCTCGATCAGCACGCCCGCGTCGGATTCCACCGATTACCGCGCCCAGGGCGGCGGCACGAACTGCACCTTCACCTACCGCGAGGACGCCGACACGACGCGCGGCTTCACCTATAACGCGGCCACCGGGACGATCAGCGTCATCAATCCCTAGAGCTTCCGCTCGACCCAGCCGCGCACGGAGTCCAGCGCGCCGGGCAACTTCGCGGGCTCCGTGCCGCCGGCCTGCGCCATGTCCGGCCTGCCCCCGCCCTTGCCGCCGATCTGCTGAGCGACGAAGTTGACCAGCTCGCCGGCCTTGATCTTCGAGGTCAGGTCGGCGGTCACGCCCGCGATCAGCGCGACCTTGCCGCCGTCGGTCGCGGCCAGCACGATGGCGGCGGACTTGAGCCTGTCTTTCAGCTTGTCCAGGGTCTCGCGCAGCGCCTTCGCATCGGCGCCGTCGAGCGTCGCCGCGAGCACTTTCACGCCCTTGATTTCGGCCGCCTGGTCCGCCAGCTCGTCGCCCTGCGAGGAGGCGAGCTTCGACTTGAGCCGCGCCAGCTCTTTTTCGAGCGCCTTTCTTTCCTCGAGCAGGGTTTGCACGGCCCGCTCGACCGCACCTCCGCCGGGTTGAGCCCGAAGTTGCTTCGCAACCTCATAAAACTCTTGCAGCAGTTGATTCATCTTGCCCAGCGCGTAACCACCGGTAGTTGCTTCCACTCGGCGCACCCCAGCAGCCACGCCGCCTTCCGAGTAAATCATGAATACCCCAATATCGCCGGTACGTGCAACGTGGGTGCCGCCGCAAAACTCGCGGGAGGAACCGATGTCGAGCACCCGTACTTCATCGCCGTATTTCTCGCCGAACAACATCACAGCACCGGATTTTTTTGCTTCTTCAATGGGCATGACCCGCGCCCGCGTCGGCGTGTTCTGCATGATTTCGCTGTTTACTCGCTCCTCTACCCGCTGGACTTCGTCGCTTGTCAAAGGCTTGTCGTGCGAAAAGTCGAATCGCGTCTTGTCGGCGTCGACCAGCGAGCCCTTCTGCTGCACGTGCGGCCCCAGCACCTCGCGCAGCGCCTTGTGCATGAGGTGCGTGGCCGAGTGGTTGCGCATGGTGCGCGCGCGGCGCGCGGCGTCCACGCCCGCCATTACCCGGTCGCCCACCCGCAGGCGCCCGGTCTTCACCACGCCCTTGTGGCCGAACACCGCAGCCTGGATCTTCTGGGTGTCCTCGACGGCGAACGTGCCCCCCGCTCCCGCGATCTCGCCGTTGTCGCCAACCTGGCCGCCGGATTCCGCGTAGAACGGCGTGCGGTCCAGCACCACGATGCCCGCCTCGCCCTTTGCAATTTCCTCGGCCTGCACGCCCTCCCCCTTGTAGAGCGCCACGACCTTGCCTTCGAGCGCGAGAGTGTCGTAGCCGTGGAACTCGGTGGCGGCGCCGCGATACTCGACGTTGGCGCCCGCCTGGAACTTCGACGCGGCGCGCGCCCGCTCGCGCTGGCGCTCCATCGCCGCCTCGAAACCCGCGTAGTCCACGCGCACGCCGCGCTCGCGCGCGATGTCGGCGGTCAGGTCCACCGGGAAGCCGAAAGTGTCGTAGAGCTGAAACACGGTTTCGCCGTCGAGCATCCGGTCCTCGCGCGTCAGCGCGCCCTCCAGCACCCGCATGCCGTTTTCCAGCGTCTCCGCGAAGCGCTCCTCCTCCTGCAGCAGGACCTGGCGCACCCGGTCTTTTGCCTGCGCGAGCTCGGGATAGGCGGCACCCATCGCGCGCGCAAGGTCGTCCGCGATGCTGTGGAAGAAGGGGGTGGTCCGCCCCAGCTTGTAGCCGTGGCGGATCGCGCGGCGGACGATGCGGCGCAGCACGTAGCCGCGGCCTTCATTCGACGGGATCACGCCGTCCACGATCAGAAACGACGTCGCGCGAATGTGATCCGCGATCACCCGCAGCGAGTTGCTCGAGAGGTCTTTCGTGCCGGTCTCGCGCGCGGCGGCCTTGATGAGATCCTGGAACAGGTCGATCTGGTAGTTGTCGTGCACGCCCTGCAGCACCGCGGCGATGCGCTCGAGCCCCATGCCGGTGTCCACCGACGGCTTGGGCAACGGGTGCATCACGCCTTTCTCGTCCCGGTTGAATTGCATGAAGACGAGGTTCCAGATCTCGACGTAGCGGTCGGCGTCGGCGTCCTTCGAGCCCGGCGGCCCGCCCGGTATGCCCGGCCCGTGATCCCAGAAGATCTCCGTGCACGGCCCGCACGGGCCGGTGTCCGCCATCTGCCAGAAGTTGTCGCTCTGGTAGCGGGGTGCGCCGGGCTTGTCTCCGATGCGCACGCACCGCTCCTTCGACACGCCGATGTCCTTCGTCCAGAGGTCATAGGCCTCGTCGTCCTCGTGGTAGACGGTGGTCCACATGCGCTCCGGCGGCAGCTTGTAGACCTTCGTCAGCAGTTCCCACGCGTAGCGGATCGCGTCGCGCTTGAAATAGTCCCCGAACGAGAAGTTGCCCAGCATCTCGAAGAACGTGTGATGGCGCGCGGTATAGCCGACGTTCTCGAGATCGTTGTGCTTGCCGCCGGCGCGCACGCAGCGCTGGGCCGTGGTCGCGCGCGCGTAGGGCCGCTGGTCCTGCCCGAGGAACACGTCCTTGAACTGCACCATGCCGGAGTTGGTGAAGAGCAGCGTCGGATCGTTCGCCGGCACGAGCGGGCTCGAGGCGACGACCGCATGGCCCTTGCCGGCGAAGTACTCGAGGAACCTGCTGCGAATCTCGCTGCTCTTCATCTAGCGCAACCGCTTCGTTTCTTCCACGCGCAGCCCGATGACGTATGCGCCGCTCAGGATCACTGCGCTCTTCACCACGCCCTTGATCGCCACCTCGGAATTCTTTTCCGGCAGCGTGCCCTGCGTCACCACCGTGATCTCGCCCGTCGGGTCCCGCAGCGTGTATGACTTGAACTTCAGCACCCAGAGGGTGGTCCGCACCTTGCCCTTCAACTTGACTTCCTTGCCTTCGAACCGGGCCGGGGCCACCACGATCTCGTTCACCTTGGTGTATCCGAACGGCAGCTTGTCGCAGCCGGCAAGCATCACCGTGCCAACCAACGCGAGCACGGTGATGACTGCATGACGACTGACGACTGCCGACTGACGGGTGCCGGGTTTCATCCTTCTGCCTTCTGCCTTAATCTTCGTCCCTGCCTTTAATGACTTTCATGATCACTTCGAAGTCGAAACCGCGTCCCTGGAGGAAGCGCACCTGGCGCGCCCGCTCGGCCGCGCCGCGCGGGGGCCGGCTGCCGAACTTCCTGTGCCAGACATCGCGGGCCGCATCCTGCTCGCCTGCCTTCAGCGCCGGCGCCGCCGCCGCGACCGCCTCCCCGGAGACGCCCTTCCGGATCAGCTCGTGCTCGATGCGCCTTGCGCCGAAGCGCGAGCGGCGGGCGTGCACCACCTGCTCCACCACGCGGCGTTCCGATAGCCAGCCGCGCTTCTCGAAATCATCGAGCAGGGCTTCGATCTGGGCCGGATCCTCGGCATGAGGAGCAAGCTTCCGCGCCAGTTCCGCGCGCGTATGCTCCCGCCCCGCGAGGAGCTTCAACGCCCGCCCCTGCAGGCTTTCTTTCACGGCTTCTAGTGGGCGGCTTTCCGCGCCTCCGCCTTCGATTCAGCCTTGGGCTCCCTGGGTTCCTTGGGCTCCGCCCCGACGATACCCACCGCAGCCCGGATCTTTGCCTCGATCTCCTGCGCAATCTTGGGGTTTTCCTTCAGGAACTCGCGGGCGTTGTCCTTGCCCTGCCCGATGCGTTCCTTGCCGTAGTTGTACCAGGCGCCGGTCTTCTCCAGAACGCGGTGCAGCGCGCCGAGCTCGAGGATCTCGCCTTCGCGCGAGATGCCCTCGCCGTAGAGGATGTCGAACTCGGCGTTGCGGAACGGCGGCGCAACCTTGTTCTTCACGACCTTGGCGCGGGTCTCGGAGCCGATCACTTCCTCGCCCCGCTTGATCGCGCCGATACGCCGGATGTCGATGCGCACCGAGGCGTAGAACTTGAGCGCATTGCCGCCGGTGGTGGTCTCGGGGTTGCCGAACATGACGCCGATCTTCATCCGGATCTGGTTGATGAAGATCACCAGCGTGTTGGAGCGCTTGATGTTTGCGGTGAGCTTGCGCAGCGCCTGGCTCATGAGGCGCGCCTGCAGGCCCATCTGCGGCTCGCCCATCTCGCCCTCGATCTCGGCCCTGGGCACCAGGGCGGCCACCGAATCGATCACGACCACGTCGACCGAGCTCGAGCGCACCAGCATGTCGGCGATCTCGAGCGCCTGCTCGCCGTTGTCGGGCTGCGAGATCAGGAGCGAATCCACGTCCACGCCGAGCTTGCCCGAGTACTGGGGATCGAGCGCGTGCTCGGCGTCGATGAAGGCGGCGGTGCCGCCCAGCTTCTGCATCTGGGCGATGACCGATAGCGCGAGCGTGGTCTTGCCCGAGGATTCCGGCCCGTAGATCTCGACCACCCGCCCGCGCGGGAGCCCCCCGATGCCGAGCGCGAGGTCGAGGCCGAGCGAGCCGGTGGACACGACCTTGATGTCCTTGTTGGCGGCCGCCTCGGACTCGCCGAGGCGCATGATCGAGCCCTTGCCGAACTGCTTCTCGATCTGGGACAGCGCCGCGGCCAGCGCCTTGGCCTTGTTGTCATCCATGTGCGGATTCCTTTTTAGTTGTAGCTGCATATTTTAAACCAGGCGCGCCCTGCGGCACGCCTTTCAGCGCCTCAATCGTCATAAACGCACGGCACGAATCTTCAGTTGACCAGACCCGCCTGGCTTGCGGGCGCCTAAGACAGGGCCGCCGCCCACAAACCGCAATTACGGGCGTCCGAGCAACGCAAGCACGCCTTTCAATGCGTGCTCGACCGACTGCCGGCGTACCGCTTCGCGGTCGCCGGAGAAGCGCACCGTCTCGCTGCGCGGCTCGCCGCCCTTCATGCCCCACGCGACACAGACGGTGCCGACCGGCTTCTCGGGAGTGCCGCCGGTGGGCCCGGCGACGCCGCTGACCGCCACCGCGACCTGGGCGTGGCTGCGCGCGAGCGCGCCCTCGACCATTTCGCGCACCACTTCCTCCGATACCGCGCCATGCTTTTCAAGCGTCGTCTCCTTCACCCCCAGCATTTCGCGCTTGGAGATGTAGGTGTAGGTGACGAAGCCACGCTCGAACCAGTCCGAGCTGCCCGGCACCATTGTGAGCGCCTCTGAGATCCAGCCGCCGGTGCATGACTCCGCCGTCGCAAGCATCAGCCCGCGTCGCTTCAATTCCGAGCCTGCTTCTTCTGCCAGCTTGTACAGGACGGGGTCAGGCATCGTTCTGCGTCAATAGAGAGTGATGGCAATTGGTGATGAATGAGGGTGATGATAACTTCTCATCCTTATTTCCCATCACTCCAACAGTGTCTTGGCGATCGCCAGTACGATCAGCGTGTAGAACGCGGCGACGAGGTCGTCGAGCATGACGCCGAAGCCGCTCTTGAAGGTGCGGTCGTAGTAGCGGATGGGCGGCGGCTTGAAGATATCGAACAGCCGGAACAGGAGAAACGCCGCCGCCTGCCAGAGCGGCGCGGCGGGCACGAAAAACAGCACGAGGAGAAACGCAACCGTTTCGTCCCACACCATGCCGCCATGGTCGGCGACGCCGACCGCTCGCCCCGTGACGTCGCAGGCCCAGATGCCCAGGCCGAACAGCACCACGACCAGCAGCAGGTACTCGACCGCATCCACCCGGGGCTGGATCAGCCAGTACAGCGGCAGCGCGAGCAGCGTCCCGAACGTGCCCGGCGCGACCGGAACCAGGCCGGCACCGAAGCCGAACGCGATCAAATGCGCGGGACGGCTCAGCAGGAAGCGCCACGAAGGGCGCAGGACGAGGTCGGCCATCAAGGCATGGTAGCGCGGTACCTGAACCGTGTCCCGGACGGAAAGCGCAGGCCGAAGGTCCCGGCAAGGACCGTGAGCAGCTCGCCGTCGCCCGCGAGCATCCGGGTCGTGATGGCGTCGCCGCGATCGGTGATGAGCTCGAGGTTGCGGAGGGCGACGCGCCCCGCGGGCGCCGGCAGCTGAACGACCAGCGTCCGCGTGAACCGCGAGTCCGGGTGCGTCGAGCTGTAATAGTTCGCCAGCTCGTAGTCGGCGGATGCTTGCGGCTCGAGCGAGAACGAGTAGAGGTTGGTCCACGACGTCCCCCGCAGCGACTGGAGCATCCACTCCCCCGCCTCCTCGACGACACGGTAAGTCCACGCAAACTGGCGCGACTCGCGCCCGGCCTCGAACGGGACCGGCAGCAGCAATCCCTCGAGGCCGAATCCGACGTCTGCGATCAATCTTGAACCGTCGACGTCCACCAGCAGAAGCATGTGCAGCCGGGGCAGGATGCGCTCGGTACGGTAGCGCACGCGGGCGGCCAGCCGCGTCACGCGGAAGCCCACCTTCTCCAGTGCGGCAGCGAGCAGGAGATTCTGCTCGTAACAGTAGCCGCCGCGTCCGCCGGTGATCAGCTTGTCCTGCAACCCGGCAAGATCGAGGCGTACCGGACGCCCCAGGAGCATGTCCAGATTCTCGAATGGAATATGCGCGGCATGCGCGAGGTGCAGCGCTTCCAGCACGGGCCGGGTCGGCTCCCGCCGGCCGGTGTAGCCGACGCGCCTCAGGTAGGCATCGAGATCCAGGCGGTCGTCACTCATCGCTGGACCGGGTCACAAGCTCCCGTCCACCTCGATGCCGCGGTAGAGCCAGTCGATCTCCCAGGGATTTTCCGGGTCACGCCGCCGCGCCAGCTCGTTGCGCAGCGCGCGAGCGCCGCCGTCGACGTGGAAGTATTCGCCGAAGAAGCGCGAGGAGAGCACGACGCGCGCCGTGCGGTTCATGCGCTCCCGCTGATACGCGAGGAACGCGCGACCGAAATCATCCCCGGCCGCCGCGACCTTCTCCGCCAGCACCACGCCGTCCTCGATCGCCATGTTGGCCCCCTGCGCCAGGTATTGCAGCGTCGGGTGCGCCGCATCGCCGAGCAGGGTCGCCCGGCCCCGGGTCCAGTGGGTCACCGGCTCGCGGTCGTGCAGGACCCAGTTGCGGTCGCGCGAGAAGTAACGCAGCATGTCGCGCACCCTGGGGTCGGTTCGCGCGAATACCTGCTCCAGCTCGTCCCAGTTGCCGAAGTCCTTCTCGCCGCGCCGGAAACGCGAGCTCGAGACGGTCGCCACGTTGTTCATCACCTTGCCGCCGCGCAGGCGATACTGCACGAGGTGCAGGTTGGGGCCGACCCAGATCGTCATCGAGTCGAGGTGGCTGCGGTCGATGATCTCCTCGGACGGCACCACGCCGCGGTAGGTCACGTGGCCCGCGACGCGCGGCGCGCCGTCGCTCACGATCGCGGCCCGCGTCGGCGACCACAAGCCTTCGGCGCCGATCAGCGCCGCGCCTTCAATCTCGGCGCCACTCTCGCAGCGCACGACGACGGTATTTCCGCGCTCGACGAAGCTCACCAGGCCGCGCGAGGCCTCGAGCGTGATTTCCCCACGCCGCCGGCACGCCTCGAGTATCTCGCCGTGCAAATCACGCCGATGAATGACGAAGTAACGATAACGGTAGCGCTCCAGAAACGTCCTGCCGAGCGTGATCCGCGAGATTTCCCGGTTGTCCACCGCGTCGACCATGATCAGCGCGTCGGGAAAGACCGAGTGCGGCTCGAGCGCCTTCAGCAGGCCCAGGCGGTCCAGCATGCGGCTCACGTTCGGCCCCATCTGGATGCCGTAGCCGATCTCGCCGAACTCCGGCGCCTTTTCCAGCACGTGCACGCGCCGGCCCTTGAGCGCCAGGGCGAGCGCCGCTGACAGCCCGCCGATGCCGCCGCCGGCGATCAGGATAGGAAGGTCAGAAATGCTCATAGCCCTTGCGGCCGGTCACGATCGGCCTGCCCGCGGGGTCGAGCACTGTCACGGGCGTGCCGCTGCCCCGCCGCCGCGTGATGCTGCCGATGAGCGTGAGCTTCAGGCGCAGGCGCCTGGACAGCCGGCGGATCGCAGCGCGCCGCGCGCGGCCGGCCGTGAAGACGAGCTCGTAGTCGTCGCCGCCCGCGAGCAGCGCCTGCCGCGCCGCGGCGCGTTGGAGATGGCGTTTCACCACGGCCGAGGCCGGAATGCGGTTCAAGTCCACCACCGACGCGACGCGCGAGCGCTCGCAGATATGGCCGAGATCCGCGATCAGGCCGTCGGAAACGTCTATCGCGCTGCGGGCAACGCCGCGCAGCCCCTCGCCCAGCGCGATGCGCGGTGTCGGTACGTCGAGCCTCTCTCCCGCCCGTGCACGCTCGCCGCGCGTGAGCGAGAGCCGGCGGGCGGACAGCGCGAGGGCCGCATCGCCGAGCGCACCGGAAACCCAGATATCGTCACCCACGCGGGCCCCATCGCGGCGAAGTGCCGCCCCGGCCGGCACTTCGCCCATGGCCTGCACGGTGATGTTGAGCGGCCCGCGCGTCGTATCCCCACCGATCAGGTCCACGCCGTGGCGGCGCGCCAGGCGCATGAAGCCGCGCGAGAAGGCGGCGAGCCAGCGCGCGTCGGCGCGCGGCAGCGCCAGCGCCAGTGTCGCCCACCGCGGCGTCGCGCCCATCGCCGCCAGGTCCGAGAGATTCACCGCGAGCGCCTTGTGGCCGAGCTTTTCCGGGTCGGCATCAGCCCGGAAATGCCGGCCGGCGACGAGCATGTCGGTGGTGACGACCAGCTCCCATCCGCGCCGCGCCCGCACGATCGCGGCATCGTCGCCCACGCCCAGCACCGCGCCGTGCGCCCGCCGCGTGAAATACCGCCTGATGATCTCGAACTCGGAAAGTGCGGCCACTTGTCCGTCGCTCGTCACCCGTCACTCGAAGCCGGGCGCTGCTGCGCCTCCAGCTTCGCTTTCGCCTCGAGCCAGTTTCTCCGCAGCACGCGCGGAAACCAGAAGTCCACGGCGGCGAAGCCGAAGAAGAACGCCAGCAGGACGAGCCACGTGCCGTACTCGAGAATGGCCCGCCCGTTGAACAGCACGTAGAGCCCGAGCACCAGGTTCACGAAACCCGCGAAGTAGAACGCGAGCATTCTGCGCTTGAGCCGCTCGTCCATCACTGCTTTTCAGTTGCGCGCAATTGCGCCGCCAGCTTGTCGAGCACGCCGTTCACGAACTTGTAGCCGTCGGTGCCGCCAAAGGACTTCGCGAGTTCCACCGCCTCGTTGATCACCGCGCGGTACGGCACGTCGGGCCGGTGGGCCAGCTCGTATCCCGCGAGCAGCAGGATGCCGCGCTCGACCGGGCTCAGGCGGGAAAACGCCCGGTCGAGGTGCGGCGTTATCGCCCGCTCGAGGTCGGCTGCCGCCGCGATCGCCCCTTCCAGCAGCGCCTTGAAGTAGTCGGCGTCGACCTTGTCGAAGCCCTTGGCCTCGGCGAGCTGCCGGACGATGGCCGCGGGCTCGGTCTTCGCCAGCTGCCACTGGTAAATCCCCTGCAGGGCGAACTCGCGCGAGCGGCGGCGGTCGGTTTTCATCACTCGATGCGTTTCAGCAGATTGGCCATCTCGATCGCGGCCAGCGCGCAATCCGCGCCCTTCTGCGACATGCGCGCGAGCGCCTCGTCCTCGTCGTTCGTCGTCAGGATCCCGTTCGCCACCGGCACGCCGGAATCGAGCGCCACGGTGGTGATGCCGCTGGCGGATTCGTTGGCAACCACCTCGAAATGGTAGGTGTCGCCGCGGATCACCGCGCCGAGAGCGACCAGCGCGTCGTACTTGCCGGTATTCGCCAGCTTCTGCAGCGCCAGCGGGACTTCCAGCGCCCCCGGCACCGAGACGATGAGCAGGTCGGATGCCCGCACGCCCTGCTTGGCGAGCGCCGCCGTGCAGGCGGAGAGCAGCCCTTCACCAACGTCCTGGTTGAAACGGCTCAGCACGATGCCGATGCGCAGACCCTTCCCGTCCAGGCCCGGGTCCAGTTCCTCGATATCGTCGTAGCGTGCCATTCAGATTTCGGGAGATCGGGAGATCACGTTTTTGCCCCTGGCTGCAGGTAACCCGTGACTTCCAGCCCGAAGCCCGCCATGCTGGGCATTCTCCGCGGCAATGCCAGCAGGCGCATTTTCCTCACCCCCAGGTCCTTGAGGATCTGGGCGCCGATGCCGTAATTCCTCAACGCCATGCCGGGCGCCGCCGCCTGCCCGTCGCGCGCCCGCGCGCGCTCCAGCAGCTCGTCGGCGCTTTCCTGCCGGTGCAACAGCACGATCACGCCGCACTCGGCGCGACCCACGGCGGCGAGCGCGTCGTTGAAGTTCCACGAGTGGCTGCGGCTCTCCACGTCGAGCAGGTCGACCACCGACACCGGCTCGTGCACGCGCACCAGCGCCTCGCGGCCCGGGACCGGCCTGCCCTTCGCCAGGGCGAGATGCGTCTCGCGCGCGATCCGGTCGCTATAGACATAGAGCCGGAATTTCCCGTGGACGGTCTCGATATCGCGCTCCGCCACGCGCGCCACCAGGGACTCGGTGTGGCCGCGATGCTGAATGAGGTCGGTGATGGTGCCGATCCTCAGCTGGTGCTGCGCGGCGAACTCGATGAGGTCCGGCAACCGCGCCATCTCGCCGTTGTCCTTGAGGACCTCGCAGATCACCGCGGCCGGGGACAATCCGGCGAGGCGCGCCAGATCGCAGCCCGCCTCGGTGTGGCCGGCGCGCACGAGCACGCCGCCATTCTCGGCCATCAACGGAAAAATATGCCCGGGCTGCACCAGGTCGGACGGGCTCGCATCGGGCCGGATCGCCACCTGCACGGTGCGCGCGCGGTCGGCGGCGGAGATCCCCGTGGTGACGCCCTCCGCCGCCTCGATCGACACGGTGAAGTTGGTGCCGAGCGGCGAACGGTTGTTCGCGACCATCAGCGGCAGGTTGAGGCCCCGGCACTTCTCCTCGGTCAGCGTCAGGCAGATGAGACCGCGGCCGTAGCGCGCCATGAAATTGACGACCTCGGGCGTGACGAACTCGGCCGCGATCAGCAGGTCGCCCTCGTTTTCGCGCTCCGCCTCGTCCACCAGCACCACCATCCGGCCGGCCTTGATGTCGGTGATGATGTCGGTGATCGGGCTGACGCCCGTTTCCGGTCTCGAACTCATACCAAATTCCGTGATGGGTGATGGGTGATGGGTGATGGGTAAACCCCGATTTCCAACTCTAACGGCTTTCGCGCATTACCCATTACCGTTTTCCGAGGCGTTCGATGTAGCGCGCCATGATATCCACTTCGAGGTTGACCCGGTCCCGCGCGCGCAGCGCGCCAAGATTGCTGGCAGCCAGAGTATGCGGTATCAGGTTCACCGCGAATTCCGCTCCTTTCACATCATTCACCGTCAGGCTCACGCCGTTGACCGCGACCGAGCCCTTACGCGCGATGTATTTCGCCAGATCGCCCGGGGCCCTGAGCACGATCACGCGGCTTTTCCCGGCCGGCCTCACCTGCGTCACGCTCCCCACGCCGTCCACGTGGCCGCTGACGAGGTGCCCGCCGAGCCGGTCCGCCAGGCGCAGCGCTTTCTCCAGGTTGACACGGCTGCCTCTGGCGAAACCGGTGGTGCACGCCAGCGTCTCGCGCGACACGTCAGCCTCGAACGTCCGTCCTTTCCGGGCCACGACGGTCAGGCACACGCCGTTCACCGCGATGCTGTCACCGACCGCGACGTCCTTCAGCCCGAACCTGCCCGCGTCGATCCCGAGCCGCCGTCCTGCGCGTGCCGGCTCCACATCGCGCACCGTGCCCACCGCGGCCACAATCCCGGTAAACATTATACGAACCTTGCCATGATCCGGACATCCGGCCCGACCCGGCGCACATCGCTGATCCTGAGCTCCCGCCGCCCGCAAAGGTCGGTCAGCTCGGGCAGCTCGAACATGCCGTGCCCCTTGTCGCCGATGAGCGCGGGCGCGAGATAGACCAGCACCTCGTCGGCGTAGCCCTCGCGCACCAGGGAGCCGTTCAGGCGAAAGCCGGCCTCGACGTGCACTTCGTTGACTTCCCGGCGCGCCAGCTCCCGGAACAGGCTCCCCAGCTCGACCTTGCCGGCGCTGTTCGGCAACTCGATCACCTCGGCGCCCTTCGCCTCGAGGGCGGCGATCTTCACACGATCCCCGGTCGCTGCCGCGACGAGCGTGCCGCCGCCTTCGAGTATTTTCGCGCCGGGCGGGGTCTCCAGCCTGCTGTCCACCACGACGCGCAACGGCTGCCGGGGAGTGAGCACGTCGCGCACCGTGAGCCGGGGATCATCGTCGCGCACCGTGCCGGCGCCGGTCAGCACCGCGCAGGCGCGCGCGCGCCAGTGGTGCCCGTCCCTGCGGGCCGCCTCCCCGGTGATCCATTGGCTCCTGCCGTTCAGGAGCGCCGTCTTGCCGTCGAGACTCGCCGCGACCTTCATCCTGACCCACGGGCGCCCGCGCGTCATGCGCGAGACGAAGCCGATATTGAGCTCGCGCGCCTCGTCCGCCATCAGCCCGGCGCTCACCGCGATGCCGGCGCGCCCGAGCGCATCCAGTCCCTTGCCCCCCACCAGCGGGTTGGGATCCTGGAGCGCCGCCACCACCCGCGCGACCCCCGCCCTGATCAGCGCTTCGGTGCAGGGGCCGGTCCGCCCCTGGTGCACGCAAGGCTCGAGCGACACGTAAGCCGTGGCGCCGCGAGCATGCTCCTTCGCTAGCGCGAGCGCGGCGATCTCGGCATGCGGCGCGCCGGCGCGCTCGTGCCACCCTTCGCCCGCCACCACGCCATCGCGCACGATCACGCAGCCCACGCGCGGGTTGGGCGCCGTGGTGTAGAGCCCGCGCTCCGCCAGCTCCAGTGCGCGGGCCATATGGCGGTGGTCGTCAGCGGTGAACACGAAATCAGAGTCCACTCACTACTCGCTATTCACTACTCACGCTCTATTTCTTGCTGGCGGGACGCTGGACTTCCTTGATCGCGTCCTGGAAGTCATCCACGCCCTGGAAGCTCCGGTAGACCGATGCGAAGCGGATGTACGCGACCTGGTCGAGCTTGTGCAGCTCGCGCATCACCATCTCGCCGACGCGCCGCGACTCGATCTCGCGCCCCCCGAGCGAGAGCACGTCCTGCGTGATGGTGGCGATGGCCTCGTCCACCAGCTGCGTCGGCACCGGCCGCTTGTGCAACGCCCGCATGAACCCGGTTCGCAGCTTGTCAAGATCGAACTCGGCCCGGCTGCCGTCCTGCTTCACCACCTGCGGCATCCGCAGCTCCACCGTCTCGTAGGTGGTGAAGCGCTTGTTGCACGCGGCGCACTTGCGCCGGCGCCGGATGCTGTCGCCATCGTCGCTCACCCGCGAGTCGATGACCTGGGTGTCGGGGGAATTGCAGAAGGGGCACTTCACTTAGTTTCCATAGACGGGAAACTTCGCGCAGAGCTTTTTCACTTCCCCCGCGACCCGCTGGATCACCTTGGTATCATCGTGGGCGTCGAGCACGTCGGCGATGAGGTTCGCGAGCTGCTCGGCCTCGATCTCCTTGAAGCCGCGCGTGGTCATGGCCGGCGACCCGATGCGGACGCCGCTGGTGACCGTAGGCTTCTGCGGGTCGTTGGGCACGGCGTTCTTGTTGACCGTGATGTTGGCCTGGCCGAGCGCGAGCTCCGCCTCGCGCCCGGTGAGCTTCTTCCCGCGCAGGTCCACCAGGAACATATGGCATTCGGTGCGGCCGGAGACGATGCGGTAGCCGCGCTCCTGCAGCGCCTTGGCCATCACGCGCGCGTTGTCGAGAACCTGCTCCTGGTAATTCCGGAAATCCTTCGACATCGCCTCCTTGAGCGCGACCGCCTTGGCGGCGATGACGTGCATCAGCGGCCCGCCCTGCGTGCCGGGAAATACCGCCGAATTCAGCACCCGCTCGTGCTCTGCGTTCGACAGGATCATCCCGCCGCGCGGACCGCGCAGCGTCTTGTGGGTCGTCGTCGTCACGAAATCGGCGATGCCGACCGGGCTCGGGTACAATCCCGCCGCGATCAGTCCCGCGTAGTGCGCGACGTCCGCCATCAGCAGCGAGCCGCATTTGTCCGCGATCGCGCGGAACCGCTTCCAGTCGATGACGAGCGAGTAGGCCGAAGCGCCGGCGACGATCAGCTTCGGCTTCTTGACGTGCGCGAGCTCCTCGACCTCGGCGTAATCGATCTCTTCCGTCTCGTCGTCAAGGCCGTAGGCCACCGCATCGAAGTAGCGGCCGGACAGGCTCACCCGGGCGCCATGCGTGAGGTGGCCGCCCGCGTCGAGCGCCATGCCGAGCAGGGTGTCGCCCGGATGGAGCACCGCGTAATACACCGCCGCGTTCGCCTGGGCGCCGGAATGCGGCTGCACGTTCGCGTAACCGGCGTGAAACAGCTGTTTCGCGCGGTCGATCGCCAGCTGCTCGGCCACGTCGACGTGCTCGCAGCCGCCGTAATAGCGCTTGCCGGGATAGCCTTCGGCGTACTTGTTGGTCAGTACCGATCCCTGCGCCTGCAGCACGCGCGGGCTGGCGTAGTTCTCGGAGGCGATCAGCTCGATGTGGTCTTCCTGGCGCTGCTGCTCATGCTCGATCGCGGTCCACAACTCCGGATCGAAGCGCTCGACGGTGTCCTTGTGCGAATACATTGCGACTCGTCTGTCCTGTAAACCATTGATTTTAGCATCGAAGTCCGGCGTGGTTCGCCAATTCAATCCCCCGCTATCGTCATGTGCTCGATCAGGATCGAGCCGCAGTAGCGGGAGCCGCGGCGCACCACGTCGTTTCCGACGGCAACAATGCCGCGGAACATGTCCTTCAGGTTGCCCGCGATCGTGATCTCCTGCACCGGGTAGGCGATCTCGCCCCGCTCCACCCAGTAGCCCGCGGCACCGCGGGAGTAATCGCCGGTCACCGAGTTGACGCCCTGCCCCATCAGCTCCGTCACCAGCAGGCCGGTTCCCAGCGCCTTCAGCATCCCGGCGAAATCGGCCCCGGTGTCGCGCAGCGTCAGGTTGTGATTGCCGCCAGCGTTGCCGGTGGACTTGAGCTTGAGCTTCCGCGCCGAGTAGCTGCCGAGGAAATAGCCCTGCACCACGCCGGCTGCCACCACCTCGCGCGGGCGCGTCGCCACGCCTTCCTCGTCGAACGCCGCGCTGGCCAGGCCTTTCCGGGCGTGCGGCTGCTCGCTGATGTCGGCGAGTGGCGCGAACACCTGCTTGCCGGCGCAGTCGAGAAGGAAGGAAGACTTCCGGTAAAGATTTCCGCCTGAAACGGCCCCGACGAAATGGCCGAGCAGGGTGGCCGAGACCGGCGCTTCGAACAGCACCGGCGCCTGCGTCGTCGCGATCTTGCGGGCGCCGAGCCGTCGCACGGCGCGCTCTCCCGCGCGGCGACCGACGCCGGCGGGATCGGGCAGATCGGCCGCATCGCGGCCGGTCTCGTACCAGTCGTCGCGCTGCATCTCGTCGTTCCTGCCCGCGACCAGGGCGCACCACACGCCGTGGCGCGAACTGGAATAGCCCGCCAGGAAGCCCAGGGTATTGCCATAAATGAAGTGGGAGCCCTGGGTGGACACCGTGGCGCCCTCCGAATTGGTGATGCGCTTGTCCACCGCGAATCCGGCGTCCTCGCACGCCTTCGCGAGCTCGATCGCGCGCTCGACCGGCAGCGCCCAGGGGTGCCAGAGGTCGAGATCGGGAATGTCGCGCGCCAGGCCGTCCTCGTCTGCGAGACCGGCGCATTCATCGGCCGCGGTGAAGCGCGCAATCGAGAGCGCCGCGTCCACGGTGTCGCGCACCGCCTGGGGAGTGAAATCCGTGGTACTGGCGTGCCCGCGCTGCTTGCCGATATAGACGGTGACACCGATGCCCTTGTCGCGGTTGTATTCGATCGTCTCGACCTCGCCCCGGCGCACCGTCACGGTCTGGCCGGTCCCCTCGCTCACGTCGGTTTCGGCGGCACCGGCGCCACGCTGCACCGCGTAGTCGAGCACGTCCTTCGCGATCTGGCTGAGCTCGGCGGAGCTGTGGGGAAAATGCGGGTCGGGCATCTGACTTCGCGCGCGGAAAGGCGGCTGGAAAAAGGAGCGCTATCATAGCAGCTTGCCGATGAACCAGAGACGGGTGACGAGTGGCGACTGACGGCGACCGGCCCAGCAAGACGCAGCGCAAGAAGCAGGTGCATGCGCTGCAGGACCTCGGCGCGGAGCTCGTCGAGTTGAGCGCGGAGCAGCTCGCGGCAATCGAGTTGCCCGAGTCATTGCGCGACGCGGTCGAGGCGGCGCGGCGCATCACCGCGCGCGGGGCGCGCCGCCGCCAGCTCCAGTACATCGGCAAGCTGATGCGCCGGGTCGATGCCGGGCCGATACGCGCCGCGCTCGCGGCGTTACGGGCGCGGCCGCGCGGGTGACCGACTCAGTTGACCGGCGTGCGCGCTATACTTGCGCCCCTATGACGACGGCAAATGAAGAACTGGTGGTCGGGCTGGTTTCGATCAGCGACCGCGCCTCGCAGGGCGCCTACAAGGACGAAGGCATCCCGGCGCTCGAGGAGTGGTTCGGAAAGGCGGTCGCGGCGCCCGCCGTGCGCATGGTGAAACGCCTCATTCCCGACGAGCGGCCGGCGATCGAGGCGGCGCTGAAGGAACTCGTGGACCAGGAAGGCTGCCATCTGGTGCTCACCACCGGCGGCACCGGCCCCGCGCCGCGCGACGTCACGCCGGAGGCCACCCTTGCCGTCGCCGACAAGGTCATGCCGGGCTTTGGCGAGCAGATGCGGCAGGTCAGCCTCAGGTTCGTGCCGACGGCGATCCTCTCGCGGCAGGTCGGCGTGATCCGCGGCAAGACGCTGATCCTCAACCTGCCCGGCCAGCCGAAGGCGATCAAGGAAACGCTCGAGGGCGTCAAGGATGAGAGCGGCAAGACTATCGTCAACGGCATCTTTGCCGCTGTTCCTTATTGCATCGACCTGATCGGCGGGCCGTACATCGAGACCCACGAGGCCGTGGTGAAAGCGTTTCGCCCGAAGTCGGCCATCAGGCCCAGGAAGTGACGACTGATGGCTGACGACTGACGGTTGACACGTGGTGAACAAGCCAACCAGTGGCGTACTCGAAACCATCGAGATCGAGACCGGCAAGAATCCGAGCGCGTCGGTGATCTGGATGCACGGCCTCGGCGCGGACGGCAACGATTTCGTGCCGGTCGTGAACGAGCTCGGGCTCGACGGCGCGCCCGCCATCCGCTTCGTGTTCCCGCACGCGCCGATGCGGGCGGTGACGATCAACGGTGGTGCTGTGATGCGCGCCTGGTACGACGTTTCCTTCGGCGACCTGGAAGGCAAGTCGCGGCGGCCCGACGCGGTCGGCATCCACGAGTCGCAGGAGCAAATCGCCGCGCTGGTCGAACGCGAGACCAAGCGTGGAACCGCGGCCGGGAAAGTCGTGCTCGCCGGGTTCTCGCAGGGCGGCGCGATTGCGCTGCAGACCGGGCTCAGGCACCCGGAACGGCTCGCCGGCGTGATGGCACTCTCGACCTACCTGCCGCTCGCGGACTCGCTGACGCTGGAAGCGGCTCCAGCCAACAAGACCACACCGGTCTTCATGGCGCACGGGCTCTTCGACCCTGTCGTACCGCTCGTGATGGGGGCGGGCTCGATGACTTTCCTGACCGGGCTCGGCTACACCGTGGAATGGCGCCAGTACCCGATGCAGCACTCCGTGTGCGCGCAGGAAATCAGGGATATCGGCACTTGGCTCAACCAAGTTTTAGCAAAACAGAAGTAAAATGTTCATGTTTGCTCCCGCAACGCCTTCGCAGCGGCGACCATATTGGCAAGTGCCGCCCTGGTTTCCGGCCATTTCCGGGTCTTCAGACCGCAGTCGGGATTGACCCAAAGGTTGCGGGCTGAAAGTACAGCCCGTGCCCTGTTCAGCAGCGCGCTCATCTCCTTTTCGGTCGGAACACGTGGCGAGTGGATGTCGTAGACGCCCGGACCGATTTCGTTTGGATAACGGAAGCTCGCGAAGACGTCGAGCAGCTCCATTTGCGACCGGGATGTTTCGATGGTGATGACATCGGCATCCATCTCGGCAACAGACTCGATGATGTCGTTGAACTCCGAGTAGCACATATGAGTGTGGATTTGGGTCTCGTCGGTCACTCCGGAGGAGGTCAACCGGAAGGCATCCACCGCCCAACGGAGATAGTCTCTCCACTCCGCCTTGCGCAGGGGCAGCCCCTCGCGGATGGCCGGCTCATCGATCTGGATGATGCGGATGCCGGCTTTTTCGAGATCGCACACTTCATCACGGATCGCCAGGGCGATCTGCTTCGTTGTGATCGAACGCGGCTGATCGTCCCGCACAAATGACCATTGCAGGATCGTGACCGGCCCTGTGAGCATCCCCTTAACCGGTTTTGAGGTGAGCGACTGGGCATATTGCGACCATTTCACCGTCATCGGCGCTTGGCGCTCCACGTCGCCGTAGATGATGGGTGGCTTGACACAGCGCGAACCGTAGCTCTGCACCCAACCGTTTGCAGTAAACGCGAAACCGTCCAGAAGTTCGCCGAAGTACTCCACCATGTCATTGCGCTCGAACTCGCCGTGCACCAGCACATCCAAACCGACCTCTTCCTGCCAGCGGATGGCCTGCTCGGTTTCCCCGCGAATTGCCGCCTCGTACTGCTCTTCCGTCAGTTCACTCTTACGGAACCGGAGCCTGAATTTACGCACTTCATCGGTTTGCGGGAAGGATCCGATGGTGGTCGTGGGAAATAAAGGCAGATTGAGAACCGCGTGTTGCTTTTCCTGGCGCACGCCAAAGGGGCTTTGGCGATTGAGGTCTGCGGGACGGATGGAGGCCAGCCGCTGTTTCACCCCTGACCGGTGCACCAAAGCCGACTGGCGGCGGCTCTCCGCATCGAGGATGTTTTCCTTGAGGCTGTTGGCATATCGTTTGTGGGTCTCGGGCTGCGCCAGCCCCCCGAGCGTGACGACTTCATCAAGCTTTTGCCGGGCGAACGCCAGCCAGTGCCTGATCTCGCGGGGCAAGGCCATATCGTCCTTTTCGAGCGCCAGGTCACAAGGCACGTGCAGCAGCGAGCAGGAAGGCGCCACCGCCACTCGCTCGCTGCCGAGTCTCTCGACGGCCTTGCCGATCAGCGCCAAGGAGCGCGCGAAATCGTTTTTCCACACGTTGCGGCCATCCACGACCCCCAGCGAGAGGCTCAACTCGGAAGGGATCAAGGACAACACGGTTTCCAGTTGGGCTGGCGCTCTGACCAGGTCCAGATGCAGGAAGCGCACCGGAAGACTCGCGGCAAGCCTGGCGTTATCGTCGAGACCTGCAAAGTAGGTGGCAAGAATGATCGTGAGTCCGGGGCATGCCTTTGCAATCTCGGCATAGACCGATTCATAGGCGCGCTTCGCTTCGTCCTTCAAATCCAGCGCGAGGAAAGGTTCGTCGATCTGGATGTATTGCGCGCCGATCCCTTCAAGTTCCCCAAGGACTTGCAGGTAAACCGGCAGAAGCCGGTCGAGCAGGTCGAGGCGGTTGAATCCCGGTTCTTTCTCCTTGCCCAGGAGCAGATAACTCACCGGTCCGATCAAGACGGGCTTTGCGTTGATGCCAAGCGCCTTCGCCTCCTTAAATTCATCCAGAACCTTCCGTGAGGTCAAACTGAAAGCCTGATTCTTCGTAAACTCCGGGACCAGATAGTGGTAGTTGGTGTCGAACCACTTGGTCATTTCCATGGCGATGAGATCGAGACCATTTTTCTGATAGCCCCGCGCCATGGCGAAGTACAAATCCAATCCGGAACCATCGGATTTCTCGAGCAGCGCCCGGTAGCGCGCGGATATCGCACCGACCATGAGCGAGAGATCGAGCACATGGTCATAAAACGAGAAATCGTTGCAGGGGATTAAATCAATGCCCGCCTCGCGCTGCAGCAGCCAGCTATTCCGGCGCATGGTCCGGCCAGCCTCCAGGAGTTCATCAAGACTGCTCTGGGAAGACCAATAACTTTCGCAGGCTCTTTTGAGTTCCCTGTGGTTGCCGATACGCGGATAGCCGAGGTTGTGCGTAAGCATCTGCATCTTTCCTTTCACGGGTTGACACTATCGAGAACATAGCGATCCCGCCGCGGAAAGAGGAAAGGCGAACGCGCCCCGCCACCGCAGGCGCAAAAAAGTCCACCCGACTGAGCCCCAGACCGCGGAAGCATCGCCGTGGCGGATAAGGTAGGTCTCCTGGCTCGTAACGCTTTCGCCGCCCTTCCCGTTCCGTTGCCGGAACAGTGGGCATTATCGGCGAAAACTTATGCGTTACTCACAGTTGCGCGACAGCTCGTGATTTACACACGATTCCCTGTTACTTCGCGTAAAGCGAAACCCCAGCCGCTGGATAAAATATCCAAGGTCGAGGATAGCGGTTTATCGTGTTTATGTAAAATCTTTCAGACCAGATCGGATCGATTGCGCCGCTTATCAGCCCGCCCGCTGCATGACCTTGAACTTCGCCCAGTCGAAGTCCTCGCCGTCCTCGACCATGCTGGACGGCATCAGCAGGTAGGACTTGTCCTTCACCATCATGTTCAGGCTGTCGCGGCCGTTGAATATGCCATCGCGCAGAATGACGCCCACCTCGCCCTTGGCGTCCGGCGACGTGGAAAGCAGGATTGCGGACTGCACGTCGCCCGGCGCGCTCGAGGCGGATTTTCCCACCTTGATCGGGAGCGCGGCCTTCGTGATCAGCTGGACGCCGACGCGCCGCTGCTGGTGCTCGTCGGACGAGATGCGCCGCACCAGGCCGACGCCCCAGTGCTTCGAGGTTTCGCTCTGCAATCCGACCAGGGTGCCCACCTTGAGCCATTCGCTTTTCTTCGGCGGGACGATGGCGCCGTAGCCGCCTTCGCTCACGTTCACCACCACCCAGTTCTCCGTCGCCTGCGAGGATGAGTCCTGGCTGAAATCCAGGTCGTCGCCCGATGCCGGGTCGAGGGTGTTGAGGATTTCGGAGAATCCGGGCACGACGGACACGCTGCCCGCGGTATGGCGCCGTTCCGAGCTGCGGGCCGGCGGCTTGTCCGACCAGTACTGCGCGAGGTGCTTGAGCACGCCGATGACGAGTTCCTTCTCCTGGATCCCGCCGAGATTGACGTCGCCGGGTATCATGCCGGACTGCCGGACCTGCCCGATCAGCGCATTGAGCCGCGGCAGCCCTTCCCCGGCGCCGAAGTAACGCAGGCCCGGGGCGGCGTCCTTCACCGTGATCCGGCGCACCGGGGCCTTGGGCTCCGCGAGGTTGAAGCAGTAATTGAGCGCGTCCGGCGTCTTCGACAGCTGGAAATGCTCCGAGAAGTGCGCGACGGCGCGCTCGGCGATCTCCTGCCTGGCCGGCGTCAGCCCGTCGGTCGAGGATGCGGAAAGCATGACGGCCTTGAGAAACTCCTGCCTGACGCTGCCGTGTCCATGCGCGCCCGGATAGACCGTGATCACGCTCTCCGCGAATCCCCGGGATTCGGCGAACTGGTAGAGCCGCGACAGCTCCTGGAATACCCGCGGCTCGACCGGACCGTAGCGCAGCAGCGTCCATTTGACCTGCAGCGTCAGCGCGCGCACCGCCCGCGCGACGATCATCGGCAGGCTCTTCTTCACCACCGCGGCGCCGCTGAATCCGCTTTCGTGCTGCTTGATGCACAGTTCGTAGGCCTCGCCCAGGTGCCGCCAGAAATCGTAGGCGCCGTTCCACAGCTTGTTCTCCTGGAATTTCTGGCTGCGCTGCAGCGCCAGGTACTCCTGGGCGACCTTGCGCTGGTGGTTCTTGGCGGCGCCGTCCAGCAGGT
>Ga0209343_10001216_pt1 | contig 35216 bp, 33 predicted proteins | sample RifCSPlowO2_02_FD_184026 | JGI IMG/M metagenome (GOLD analysis project Ga0209343, IMG submission 184026) | Groundwater microbial communities from Rifle, Colorado - Rifle CSP2_plank lowO2_0.2 (SPAdes) (version 2) | ecosystem: Environmental > Aquatic > Deep subsurface > Groundwater | place... | reverse complement strand
GGCGCGGCTTCCTTTCCCTCCACGAAATCTCGCAGATGTATCTTATCTTTCGAAAAAATGAATGAAATCATGATTCGTAATTTGTGGGTAATCCTCAGCCCTTGGGGAGAGGGCTGCGGTGAGGGATTGAGCGTTCTGACTATCGTCCATTTGAAACGCTCAATAGCTTTCGAAATAGCCATTGCAGTCCGCGCCACAGCTTCGGCATCAGCCACAAGGCAAGGAGGAAAAATACGATCAGGAATGCAAACAGAACCCATGGATAAAAGAACGCCGCCCAGAGTCCGCCCACGACCGCGGCGTCTTCCGAGAATGATGCGGTCCAGTTGCTGAACGGTTCCGGCGACGTATTGATCAGCGCCCGGCTGCCGGCCTTGGTGAAATGCGCGCCGGCGGCAATCGTACCGCCCAACAGCGCTGCGATCGCGGTCCACGCCGGGTCCATCTGCCCCAGCGCCGCAGCACCGAGAATCGCGCCAGCCGGAATCCGGATGAAGGTCTGGATCGCGTCCCAGGCCGAGTCGACGCCCGGCACCTTGTCGGCCAAGAATTCGACGATCAACAATACTCCGGTCACGGCGAGCACCCAGGGCGATTCCAGCACGCGCAGGGCTTCCGGAAGCGTAATCCAGCCGGAACGGCTGAACCAGCCGGCAATGAACAGCGCCATATACAGTCGAATACCGCTTGCCCACGACAAGCCGCCAGCCAGCGCAGCAGCGGAAAGCGTCTCAGTCATGCAGGTCTCCATCGCGGGATTTGGCCCCGAACCGGCGATTGAGCTTCCGCGACTCGGGAATCGATGGCGAACGTGCGATCAACATGAATACGCCTGCCGAAATCAGCATGATTGGAATGATGAAACGCCAGCCAAGCGCCTGATACTGCCGAAAAAAAGACAGCAGCCCCGCTAAAATCAAGAGAGGACCGGCAACAATCGACGATTTGGTGATGCCGTCAAGCAGCAGTATTCCGAGACCTGCGCCGGCCAAGCCCAATATCCAGAGCCAATGCACTTCCGGAAGCCAGCGCAGGCTGTTCAATAACCATACGGCACCCAGCACAATCAGCACAACCGGCAGCGCAGCATCCTTCATGAAATTCTCTTTGAAAAATTTTAGGTAAGACTAACGTAAAAAGCCGCGGCCTGCCAAAACGGCGCGGACTTCCCTTCATTCTTACCTGGACCCCAGACGCTTCTTTTAAAGCATGCCGATAATAAATCCGCGCCTTGTTGCGCCGGCTAACCCTCAGGCGCGATTGGTCTCGCTTGTGAAGAATGCATCTACCTGGTCCAGATATCGCTGTTTCGTTCCACTATCAAGGAAAGAAGCGTCGAAGCCGTTGCGCGCCAGCTGATAGGCGTGTTGCCGCTGCAACGGCAACGCTTCGAACGCCGCCACGAAATTGGCGTTGATATAGCCGCCGAAATAGGCCGGGTCGTCCGAATTGATCGTCACGACGATTCCGGCATCGAGCAGCTTCAGTAAATTGTGGTCAGGCATTCGGTCGAACACGCGCAATTTGATGTTGGAAAGCGGGCATACCGTCAACGGTATCCGCTCGCGTGCCAGCCGTTGTGTCAACGCGGGGTCTTCAAGACAGCGTACACCATGGTCGATGCGCTCGACATTAAGCCGATCCAGGGCAGTCTGAATATAGGCCGGCGGCCCCTCCTCGCCCGCATGCGCGACCAAGCGCAAACCGGCCTCCTTGCATCGTGCAAAGACTCTGGTGAATTTCTCGGGCGGATGGCCTTTCTCCGACGAATCAAGACCCACACCGATGAACTTGGCCCGGTGCGGCAATGCCTGTTCCAGCACATCGAAAGCGTCCTGCTCAGACAAATGACGCAAAAAACACATGATCAATGCGCCGCTGATACCCAATTGCTCCCGCGCATCATGCAAGGCCCTGTCGATGCCGTCGATCACCGCGGAAAATTTAACGCCGCGCGCCGTATGGGTCTGCGGGTCGAAAAAAATCTCGGCATGGCGCACATTGTCCGCAGCCGCGCGCCGCAGGTAAGCCCATGTCATATCGTAGAAATCCTGCTCGGTCAGCAATACGCTCGCTCCGGCATAGTAGATATCGAGAAAGGACTGCAAATCCTCGAACGCATAGGCCCGACGCAGGTCCTCCACCGACGGGTAAGGCAGCACGACATTATTTCTCTTCGCAAGCAAAAAAATCAACTCCGGCTCGAGCGACCCTTCAATATGAATATGCAACTCCGCCTTGGGCATTGCCTGCAGGGTTTCGCGCAGCAGATCATCCATTCTCGCCTCTGTTTATTTATTCCGGATTTTGTGATGTATTTTCGTCCGGTCGAAAATCTCACGATTGACCGGATGCATACCGGCGAGTGTATACAAGCTTGCTGCAATGAGCAAAGTCGTGGATGACGGTACGCTTACATGACGTGGCGGGAAATTATCGGTGAAGCCGGAGCAAGCGCCTTTTCGCACGTCGAATCAGCCGATCCGGAAAAGCCGGGCCTGAAGGCGAATTCATTGCCGCAACACTGCATGGGCAAGTCAACGCCGACAACCTGACTTTTATTCGAGCACGGCTACAGCGACGCTCCTTTCAATGCATCGATGTGGGTCTTCTCATACACATCCTGACAGGGAGCGCATCGCTCGGCCGTCGGCTGCGCTTCCATGCGTTCGTACGGAATCTCGTATCCGCATTCAATACATGTTCCGTAGGTCTTTTGTTCCATCCGCGATCGGGCCGCTTTAATGGCACGCAATTCCATCAGATCCCTAGTCACGGCCGCGTTGCCCAAATCCACAGCCAGGTTGGCAAACGATGAATCGCCCGGATCCGGAACTTCGCTGGCGAGATCCGTATAGTCGTCTTGAAGATTTACCTCACGTCGAATATCGTTGCGCAGCGTATCTTCACGCTGGTCCAGCAGGCCCTTGAGATAGTCGAGTTTTTCAATTGTGAGCGATGTCATATTGCATTTTCAAAAAAAAAATGAACCGGGAAAGAAATCGGAATTCACGGCGTGCGAATCCAGCCATTTGGAGTTGCCGATTTATGCAGCACAAGCTGCTTTATCGAACTTATGAAATCGATTCTGGGATCAGAAAGAAGCAGGCACATTGATCTGTCACAAGCGCATGCGAAGACAAATCAGCATCTGGAAAAATACGTGCCACTACATCGGAATGCCGGGCACGGCAATGGGGGATACGACGCAAGGCCTATACAAGCATTCTTGAAAATGAATTGTCGGGATAATTCCCGCAAGAAATTTCCAAAAGGATATTTACAAGATGCAAGCGACTTGATATTTCTCAAGGATTGCCCTGTGGATATGCGTAGTATCGGACATGAGCATTTTCCTATATTGAAATATTTTTCGTGAACTGGATGAATATTCAAATGAAGATCACATCATCTACCGACTTGTTTATCGAAGATTTGCTGAATGCAACCTATGCCAGCACCGCGGATGCGCGTCAAAAAACTGTCTTTAAAGAAGCCTTGCGTGGACTCGTACGTCTGTCCAAAGTGGAGCAAATGCATGAGATGAGAGTAAGCTTGGAAAAGCTGATCGGTGATCCATCCTTAATTGCAATGTGCCAACGAACAAAATCCAGGCAGCGAAATCATGCGACATCGGGACGGTGGCCGCAACAAATGGAATTCAATCAATTCGACTGAGGCCAATCGGCATTGACTGCAAATTCTTGCTCCCAAAAAACGCTCTTTTTTTATAGCTTCAATCCATAAAACCGGTTGCGCATTTATTTGCAGCCAACATAAATCAGGAAAGCATTTCTTCGCCTTGCGATGTGCTTGGCGTTGGAATGCCTACGAAGTAGGCTGCGCCCAGAATAAGCGGTGACGCGCTTTCCCCCGCGACTATCAACCGGTGCGCCACACTATGGATGTCATTCTCAAAATGAGAATAAATTTCCATGCAATCGGTTAATCCACTGCGGGAGCGGCCAAGATAGGCAAGCGCATTTTTTGAAATAATGCAATCGCGCTTCACAAAACCCACAGTCAGCTTGAAATGAATATCCTGAGCTACCAAACGAGGATGTACGTCACCTTTATTCATTGCATCTCCATTAAATCGTTCGTGCTTCACAAAGTGAAACTATTCGTGCTCGATAGTAATGAAGTGTGGCTAAACGTCCTTGCTAAAAATCAATGAATTGGTTAGAAGCCCGTTCAACACGGCAAAAATCGACAATATTGCCCTGCCTTGAATCAACATGAAATTTTCTATATGAATCATGTGCTTGAGCAACGTTTCGATCACTTATCCACAGTGTTGTTCACCGTTAATGGGGATAAGTTTTTCCAGCAGGAATTTTCTCGAACAGGGATGAGCCGCGTTACGCCAATCTCGGGGGGAACGATTAAAGGCAGCCGCTCTCAAAAATATAATTGCAGCTTTGAAAATAGTCAGGAGGTACATCATGAAAATTCCGACTTTGGTAGTCATGCTTCTGCTGGCGTTCCTGGCGGCGCTGGCCTTGATCATGTTTGTCCTGGCTCCCGCCTCGTAATTCGGAATTCACGATTGAACCAAAGCACCCGTTTGCTACGCTCGCCGATTGCCCTGTGACGGCCTGGCCGACCTTGCGGAATCAGGCGTGGATGATTTTTCCGGATCGTTCGGTTTGGCCGCCGGTGAATTCGCGCCGGGATCGATGAGTTCCGCATCGCTGACTTCCCGGGAAGGCGGCGCTATTGTCTTGGCGATCTTCTCCAGCAGGCCTTCGTCATCCTTGTCGTTCACGGGTTTGTCAGTGTCATTCTTGCGAATAGTCATGACGCTCTCCTTAAACATATTCGGACAAAACAGTTTGGACATTGTTCCGGAACGACCCGGTTCAAGTCAAAGGCCGGCCTTGGACATAAGCGCCGGGTCGATGCGAAAAAATTCCCGCGAATGTGAACCCGTTACCATGGCGGTATTAAAGAGAAGTCGATCCCATTGATAAAATCACCTTCCGACGACATCGTTATCATATGCATGCCGGTATGGGTCAGTTTCAGCCGCTTCAGCTGATCTCCGGAAACTCGCAACAGATAGTCGCCCGGCGGTACCGCCGGCACAATGTAATAGCCGTCCGAAGCTGTTTTGGTTTGGGTGACCAGGTTGCGCTTGAGATCGACCAGTTCAAGCAACACATCGCCGATTCCGCGTTTTACGTCATTCTCGACCAGATACACCGTCCCATCAATTTCTCCAGTCATGATGACCGGAAAATCCAGCTCTGTTACCTTCCCGGGGCGCGGCACCAGACGCATGCCTTTTTTCCGAGTACTCCATTGCGGATCTTCCAGCGACGCTGTATCTACTGCGACATCCACGTTCTGTTTAACCGGCAAGCCCCGAAGATAGGCGATTCCTTTTTCGTTCGTGCGGCTTGGGTGGTTACCACCGTTGACGGTAAAACTGGCACCCTTGATCGGCTCCTCATCAGCGTCCATCGTCCCGTTCTGGTTTTTATCGATGAAAACACGCATGGACGCGGCGCCAGCGCTTGCCATTGGCTGAGCGTCGAACATCCACCTCGATTCGCGTGGCTCCTGTCCCATCGCGATAAACAATTGCGCACCGACGGCGATCGCGCCGCGACTGGAATAGCTGGCATTCACACCCAGCCCGTACGCGCCCAGGTTCTTGTTCAAACCTACGGAATACAGCGTTTCCGCATTCGCAAATGAGCGTGCCAGGCCCAGATTCAAAATATAACCGGCAGACAAATTCTTGTCCGCGGAAACGGCGATCGTAGTCAAGTTGGCTTCGGGTTTCAGCGCATAACTGAGTTGGCCGGTCAAACCAATGCCGGCAACCCTCCGGCTGACCTGCAAGACACCATCCGCCGATTTTACGCCGGCCAATGATTGCCAGCGTAAGGAATTGCTCAGCGCCGTACCGTTATGAGAAGTGGAAACACGACCGCTTATCTCGATATTGTCGGCGCCCGATTGCAAGCGATCGCGCTTTCCCTCCAGGGTCATCGGCAAGCGCGGCAGGAAGTTCAACGGAATCACGCCGTCAAGACGCATCTTGTCGCGCGCGCGCACCGGATCGCCGCTGGATGAAAACAGGTCGCTGGTAAAGTCGTTCAGTCGCGTATGGCTGACGTCGACCGCCATGCCACCGAGCCGGGTCTTGAGCCCCAGTTCGGCGAGCGATCCACCATTGTGCGATTTCACGAATTCGCTGCTGAGGATGAACGACTGCCAGAAACTACGCAGCCCGAGATTGATATACCGCTGCTCGATTCCTGCCACCGGCATTCTGACCATGCCACCGGTCGCAGATAAATGGCGATTCAGTCCCACATCGAACTGGGCCACCGAGCGCGCGCGTCCACCTTTATCGCGATGCTCCGTGAGGCTGTAATAAAATTCGCCCGGCGCGGTAACCGCTTGTTCCAGCAAGAAGCTTTGCCGCTCCACCCGCAGCTGCCCCAACGGCCCATGAAACACCAGGCGGAATTCATTCGGCCCATAGATCAGCGGCTGATCGTCGAAGTTGAATTTGCCGTCTGCGCGCGACTGCTGAAAACCCACCAGTGCGTCGTTGAAGTACAACTCGACGTCCCATCCGGGCGGAAGATCGCCCTGCAGGCTATGCCGGTCGAAGCTGGTGGGCTGGGTAAGAGGCCGATTGCTTACCATCAAACCATTTCCGGTCGGGCTGGTCAACGCGATGTTCGCAACGCCTGGTACCGGAATACTACCGAATACAAATGAACGAGCATGCAAAGGACCGAGCAGCTTGGCATCGGGATCGTGACGGCCGAGTGTAAGGCGCAGATCCGGCGATGGCTTCTGCCTGGTACTGTTCACATACAGCGACGACTCCATGCCGAGCAGGTCGCCGGTCAGGTAGGCGGTATAGCCCGCATTGACCTGGTCGCTGCCGTTACCGCGGCGCACATCAATCCCGAATGTCTGATCGATGAACGGCATGCCCAGCAATCGATAGGAAGAGTCATGGCGCGGATAGCCGGGATCGATATATCCGCCGGTACGAGAGCTGACCGACTTGCGGCCGTGACGTTCGAGACGCGATTGCAACGGAAGTACTTCGCGCGGATGCACCTGCAGCGACAAGGTCGACAAGTCGATATCGAAATCCACAGGCAGCCAGCGCGCGATCAGCTGCTTTGCCACATAAATATCGTCCGGCTGGACCTTGATCAGCGCGGGATCAACCGCCTCGGTCTTGTCTCCTACCGCTACCGTTGACTGCGCCACATTCAGGCTGAATCCCCGCTCCTCGGTCAGCACATAACCGACCGCACGCCCTTCTTCGGGCTGCGTCCTGACGGCGATGGTAAGCAGCCTGGACAACTCTCCCAACGGCAGGAATACGTCTTTTCCATATTGATAAGCGGTGACTGCGTCCGATAGCACATGACGGTCGAGGCGGACTTCCAGCAACAGCAGGTTCGGTTCGACCTTCTGCTGCTGCCCGATCGCGCTCTGTGCATTCACAATCGGCGTCATCACCAGCACCAGCAAGGCGAATGGTATATTCCACAGCAGCGCTTTTCTGATTAACGGCATGTGAACCCATGTGAAACGTCGACAGGACAAAACGCATTGAAACTTTATATGGCGGAGCAACCCGATCGCCGCTGCTCCGGAAGCGCAACGGTCTTGTCTACCCGCTCTTTGAAACGCTTCCGTCTATCCCGGCAAGGTGTCAGGGCAAAACAATAGCCGCCTCGGCCAGCAACTTGCCCCCGGCTTCCAAGCGCTCCCGGTACGTCACGCGCAACGTGCCGCGGGCCAGCGTCAGGCCGGACGGCAGCGCAAGCTTTGCGCGGCGCAGCGAATTGGGAGTGTAGACCGCAACGCCGCCCACTTTTGCAATAACCTGCTCGCCCCCCCCTTGCGGAGTAAAACTTACCGTTAGATCACCATACACCGAGCGATTGCCGCTGCGATGCATTTGCAGCGACAGAACCTGCGCCTGGCCGGCTGCCGGTTTCTGCAGTTCGAGATGCGACAGGCCGACGCTTGCGGTAGTCTCGCCGTGGCGCACGATGACTGGAATGGAAGCGCCGATCAGCGCAGTAAGCACGATCTCGATTTCCTTGTCCGCTGCTCCCCGTGTTTCGATGCTGGTGGCGCCCTTGACGTCAGGCAGCTTGTCGAATTGCAGATGCGATCGATATTCGCCCGGCGCGAGATTGGCCGGCTTGCGCAGCATGATCCGCACCACTTGCCCGACTCCCGGTGCAAGCGTGATCTGGCGCGGCGAATAGCGTAGCAAGCTATCGGCAAATTGTTCGCCCGGCGCTGGCGTGTCGATCGCGGAAAAATCCCCCATCTCACTCATGCGCCGGTTCACCAGACTGATGCGGTAAGTTGCCGCTTCCGTACCATTGTTGATGAGTTCAAGTTGCGCCGCGCGCTGATTTTTTTCAAACACAATGCGGGTCGGGTGCAGCATGAGATCGGCCAGCGCGTGGTGCTGCGGCAGCAGCATCAGCAATCCGAGCATCAGCCCCCGGCACTTCCGCATGTTGAAGACTGCCGGCATGTATTGCGCCAAAAAACCCACGATTCGGGGCTTGGCTGAAATCGAAAAAAATATCATTGACTTCCTTGTCTCTATTGTCGGCATGAGGATTTCTGGTCGAATCATGCCTATTGGTAATTTACGGTAACACTGAAATTCCCAGAATAATTTCCCACCGGCTGATCTGCGCCCACCGACAGGGTCGCGCCGACGGTCAGCGTCTGCGTCCCGGCGCTCATGATTGCGCTGCCCGAGGGATTGCTGATGAAATTATTGACCGCCATGCTGTTGCTGCCGCTGGCAAGCGTCACGGTGTCGTTGGCCGGCAGCGTGATGATATAGGTCTTGGTTAAATTGCCAGCGTCCGGATCACCGATATTGAATGCTGCGGCTGCACCCGCTCCCGAACTCAGCAGCACCACGCCGCCGCTTCGGGTACGCGCGCCATTCGTGTCGACGGTAATGGAGCCGCCGGAACCGGCCGCGAATTTGCCGAACGCCAGCCCGCTCGTATTGCTGATGGCGATCTCAGCCCAGCCGTAGGGTGCGACCGCAAACGAGCATGCCAACGCCAGTAATAGCCGATATTTCTTCACTGCATCCTCACCGAATTCATCTCTGTCATGACTCGTCTCAGTTATACGCAACCGTCACAATGACGAACCCCGTCACATCCGCAGCGCTCACCGTCAACGCACCGATGGTCGCACCGCTCAGAATCCGCTCGCCGGTAATGCGCTTGATAAAATCCGCCATGGTGAATCGCGCAACGCGACTATTTCTGACGAGCGCCAGATAATCCTTCGTATCAGCGTGGTTGCCACCTGCCTCGCCAAGCAAACCCGCACCCCCGATGCGTATGATCAGGCGGCCGGCGATAGCTTCGTTCACGAGACTTTCGCCCCAAAAATCCGCGACCGCATCGTTCACACTGGCCGGGGATGCAATGGAAGCACTCGCGCTGGCCGAGGTTTCCGCAGAATATCCGTTGCTTCCAACCAGGATGAACCACAAGAACAGCATGAATCCAAAGCCGGATCGCCTGAAGGCATCCTTCACGACTCCATGCATTTTTCCAAAATGCTTGCCCGTTCGGCTTACCTTCACCACAGGTCGTCCAATCTTTTTTCGACGTAGTGCCCTCACGCATGGACGGCTTGCAGCATCGTGTAATAAGCAAAAAAGGCAAGGAAACCCGCCATGCCTGCATTGCCACCCGACGTTTCAAGTTTACCAACAACCAACCGATCTAATTGCAATCCACGCTAACATTGAAAGTCCCAGTGTAAGCTCCTGCGATCTGGGTAGGGACACCGGCTCCGCAGATGATATGCGCGAAAATCGTTAGCCGGGCCTGAGCCCGGCTTTGTATGCCCTATATGCCCACGAACGGCTAGTTGTACTCGACCGTCGCAGTCACGCTGCCGGTATACGCGCCCGCAACCTGAGCCGCGCCCACCGTCAGCGTACCGCCCAGATAGATGGATTGCGCCCCTGCGGTTAACGTGCCACTTGTCACTTCGCCGCTGGTGGCGTTGCCGGCTGTCAAATCACTGATTCTGGTCAGTGCCATAGTCTCCCCGGCCCCACCGGCTCCAGTCACAAGTGCAGTATCGCCGGACCAGGTGATGCTGTAGGTCGAGGTACCATCACCGGTGACGTCGAACTTGGCGGCGCCTGGTGTGTTACCTACGGTTGACAGAATCGTTCCCGAACCTGTCCTGGCACCGCTGGTTGAAACCGTCACGGTTCCACCAGCGCCGCGCGCGAAGCTACCGAACACCAGATTCGCTGTCTTTGTGATCGCAATGGGCGTAATCACGGTTGCGGTCGCATCGGCCGATGTTCCGACAGCATAGCTGTTGACGCCAAAACCAATGCTACCAAGTGCAAACGCGGATACCAATGCAAGCTTGAGGGTACGGTTTTTGAAGTTAAGTTGAGTGCTCATTTGTTGCTCCTTGTGTAATTTTTCAAATCGCACCACCTCGTGGTTGCGGCGCCTCGACAATCACGAACCGGTGTCAAGCTTACGGAAGGAACAGCGCACTTCAGGAATTCTGACGCAGGAGCACTGAAGCATAGTGAGCGAGCAGAATTAACTAGCTCATGCGATACACTTTCGGCGACCCTGCTGTCATAGGTGTGACACCCTTAGACCAGAAGCTTTGCGTCCCCGCCTTTCGACGAGTTTGCCATTATCGATTTATGTTACTGCAAGGAAATTCTATGCGATTCCCTTAAAAAAAAGAACCAATATTTGATATAAATCAAATTTTGTTGCTTTAAGAACTTTCAATTGCATTTTAAAAATGATTTTTGTAAACATTTAACTCATGTCGAATTTCATCTTGCTTGATGATCAAGGTATAAATTGATGGTTACAACGCACGTGACGATCATTCAGAAACGCAAGGATAGTTGATATCGTTTATTCCCATAGAGTGGGACATTCGACTGTCAAGATTCAAGCATTGAGGAATAAACGCAAGCTCGTTACTTTAAAGAGTCCATGCTCGGAAGGTTCCGCAAGCGCGATAATTTCGGGTTCGAAAAAACACGTTGTAAAAAACCCGTCAAATCAAGGCAAGTCTTCAGGGCCGGAGGACTACTGGAGAGATGGAGGAAATTAACGATATCCAGCCGACTTGTTCGCTTCCTCAAACATTTCAAGGGAACTATCGGCGATCTCATATTTCGATTTGACCATTGACCGTAGCGACTCACGCATATACTCGTCGTCGCCCTCGACCATTTTTTCCTTGACAATAAAACGCCAGTAAATCCTGTCGAGTTCCAGTTCGCAGGTCGTTCGCACATGATCTCTTAGCGTCGCCTCGACAAGATGCGACAGACGAAATCGCTTCATCGGTTCCGACTCAATGAAAACGATGAATTTTTTGTCATTCTCCAGATTGATACATTTTACTGACACCTTCACCTCAGTTATCCGGAGGTATGTGAGTATGGCCCGCGTTATCCTGCGGGTATATCGTCGTTGCAGACGTGCCTTGTATTTGACAAACAGTACGTACGCCAGAATCGCGATGACGTTAGCAGCCACAAAATACAGTACCGTGAGCTCGAAAGTGAAAGTAGCAGTAACCATTCTCCCGATTATTGCCCAATGGAAATATATTTACAACTTGTATTTTTACCCTGATTTGCTCGGTCCGCGCCAAATAGACAGCCGGCAAGATCAATCAAGGCGGATTTTTATCCATCCGTGGTGAGGCCATACTTCAAATGATTTGGATCGAGGTAGGACTGTCAATGCCATGGAAACCCGCATTGATACAGACAATTGTGGCGGAGGAGGTGAGATTCGAACTCACGGAAGGTATAACCCTTCGCTGGTTTTCAAGACCAGTGCCTTAAACCGCTCGGCCACTCCTCCAATTCCGGAGGTAGATAAAAACTGCAGCGATTATACGTTTCAAAAGAATCGGCTGAAAGCACAGATGACGGATACGCTCACTGTATCCCCTGAGCCCAATCCGTCTGTCACTTCTGCAGCAGCCCGAATTATACCTAACTCGTCTTCGATTGCCACTTTGCGACCAGCAAATTAATTCGGGTCGACCAGGAACATCTGCTGCAGATCATTCAGAAAGCGCTGCCCAAGCTCGGTTGGCTTGATGAACTTATGGTCGCGATAAATCAGGCCTTTTGTTTCGGCGGCAATAAGTTCCTTCTCGATCATGTTGAGCGTCAGCCCGGTACGCTCCGCAAACAGATTCACCTCGAACCCATCGGGGAGCCGCAACGCGTTCAGCATGAACTCGAACCCCAGCTCGCTTCTTTCAATTTCAAATTCCTCTTGCACAGGCTGCCCGCTCCGGCTGTGCTCAAGGTAGGATTTCGGTTGTTTATAACGGGCCTGCCTTATCACGCGATGCGGAAAAGATAGTTTCGAATGCGCGCCTGCGCCGATGCCGAGATAATCGCCGAACTGCCAGTAGTTCAGGTTATGCCGCGCTTGCCGTCCCGATTGCGCATAAGCCGACACCTCATAATGCCGATATCCCGCCGCGGCGGTTTCCGCGCTGATCATGTCCTGCATCTCGGCGCTGGCATCGTCGTCAGGAATGGCGGGCGGATATTTGGCGAAATAAGTATTCGGCTCTAGCGTCAGGTGATAGAGGGACAGGTGCGGTGGCGCAAAATCGATCGCGGTAGCGATGTCCTGCCGCGCCTCTCGCATTGTCTGGGAGGGCAATGCATACATCAGATCGAGATTGAAATTGTCGAAGTTGGCGTGCGCGATATCAACCGCCCTTCGCGCTTCATCGCCATCGTGAATGCGACCCAATGCCTGCAGATGTTTCGCATTGAAGCTCTGGATTCCAATCGACAGCCGATTGATGCCGCTGGCACGGTAAGACCTGAATTTCTCAATCTCGAAAGTGCCGGGATTGGCTTCCATCGTAATCTCCGCCGCGCCGTCGAGCGGCAGCAGCGTGCGGATATCCGACAACAATCGATCGAGACCAGCCGCAGACATCAGGCTCGGCGTACCGCCGCCGATGAATATCGTATAAATCTTGCGTCCCCAGATCAGCGGCAGCGCCTGTTCCAGGTCGGCGCGCAATGCGTCCAGATATTCCGCTTCCGGAAAACCATTGCCTGCTTCATGCGAATTGAAATCGCAGTAAGGGCATTTCCTTACACACCATGGAAAATGCACGTACAAGGACAACGGCGGCAATGCCGCAAGATTCAACAGCCCGGGCTTGAGGTAAGCGGTCGCGGCTTGCGCCGGACTGGTTGAGATATTGGGGGATTTAGTGTTGCCGGATATCGGCTTGATCGGGATCATCGTAATTTTTCAACCAGCATGCGCAGCGCCTGCCCGCGATGCGACAATCGATTTTTTTCCTCGGGCGATAACTCAGCCGCAGTCATGCCGAGCGCGGGCAACCAGAAATGCGGATCGTAACCGAAGCCGCCCTGCCCGCGCGGCGCGGCAACAATCTCGCCATCCCAGCGACCCTCGGCAATGATGGGCTGCGGGTCACTTGCGTGCCGAACAAACACGAGCGCACAGTAATAGTATGCAGACTTGTCCGCATGCGGAGACAACGCGTCAATCAGTCGTTGATTATTACGCGCATCCGACTTCGGCTCACCGGCGAATCGGGCAGACAATACGCCCGGCGCACCGCCAAGCGCATTGGCACAAACGCCGGAGTCGTCGGCCAGTGCGGGCAAACCGGTAACGCGTGCTGCATGGCGCGCTTTTTCAAGCGCATTTTCAACAAAGGTACAGTGCGGCTCATCCGCCTCCGGCACCTTGAATTCACCTCGCGTGCGCAGATCGAATCCGATCGGCGCAAGCAAGTCATTGAATTCCTTTAGCTTTCCGGCGTTGTTGGACGCAAGAATGAGGGTGCGGGTCATGGGAATATAAAAATGTGTGGCGACGTGGAAAATGCCGCGGTGGTTGCAAAAAATTGATGCGGTTTAAGCCGAAAGGCCGAGCGCCTGCTTTTGCAGTTTGATCAAATCGGCAATGCCTTGTTCCGCAAGATCGAGCAGACTGTTCATTGTAGCGCGATCGAACGCTTCACCTTCGGCAGTTCCCTGTACTTCGATGAAATGCCCCGCGTCGGTCATCACCACATTCATGTCGGTGCCGCAATCCGAATCTTCCGGATAGTCGAGATCGAGCACCGGCACACCCTGATACACACCGACTGAAATCGCGGCGACGAAATGTTTGAGCGGTATCGCCGCAATCAGATTTTGTCCGGCCAGCCGGGCAAACGCATCATATGCGGCAACCATTGCACCGGTGATGGCAGCGGTACGCGTGCCGCCATCGGCCTGGATCACGTCGCAATCCAGATGCAGGGTCCGCTCTCCAAATGCAGCAAGGTCAAACGCCGCGCGCAAGGAGCGTCCGATCAGGCGCTGGATTTCTTGCGTGCGTCCCGATTGCTTGCCCTTGGCCGCCTCACGATCCATGCGAGTATGCGTTGAACGCGGCAGCATTCCGTATTCCGCCGTCAGCCATCCCTGGTTCTTGCCCTTCAAGAACGGCGGTACCTTGTTTTCAATACTGGCGGTGCAGATCACCTTGGTGTCGCCGAATTCGACCAGAACCGAACCTTCGGCGTGTCTCGTGTAATGCCGGCTCAGCCGAATCGGACGCAATGCATTGGCGGCGCGTCCGCTCGGTCGGATGGTCTGCAGCATGATCAGCTCTTGGAAGTAATGCGGGAAGATTTTTCGATTGCGCCGCGAATTTCCTCGATCGCCTTTTCGATGTCGTTGTCGTCGAAGTTATCCGCGTTTTCGAGATCGGCATGCTGCGGCGCGTGGATCGTCGTGGTAACACTTCCGACAGGCAGCGCGTTGGTCGTGATGGTTGTGGAGTCCTGCAGGCTGTCGCCACTATTGCTGCCTTCCCACATCATCGCAAGTGCAGTGACGTTGTCGCCTTTTTTCCCGGCGATATCGGTTGCGTTGCGGATCATCTCGGGTATGGCCCGCACAATCGTATTGTTTTGCAAATTCTCCGCCAAAATCTGGTCCGGCAGTACTGCCCACAGGCCATCGGAACACAGCAACATCACGTCGCCGCCCTGCAAGCTCGCACGTCGGGATACCTCGACGATAGGCATCGTCGGCGCGCCCAGGCAGTTGAATAATTTATTGCGGTCCGGATGAGTTTCACGCTCGGACGGATCCGCCTTGCCTTGCGCGATCAGCGTTTCAATTCGCGAATGGTCGCGCGTGCGCGAGAGGATCTGCCCGTTGCGCATCCAGTACAGACGCGAATCTCCGCAGTGCGCCCAGAGCGCATTACCGTGCTGGATCAGGCAGGCGACGATCGTGGTGCGCGGCGTTTCCGGCAAATTGTTGATGGCGCGATAACGGTGAATCTCGCGATGAGCCGCGAAAAAACTTTCTTCCAGAAACCGTTCCGGTTTTTTTACGTACGGCGTGGCGGTTTGCTGAAACAAAGCACCGATCGTCTGCATTGCGATGGTCGCCGCTTTTTCACCCTGAATATGTCCGCCCATGCCGTCGGCAAGCAACAACAGCAAGCTGTCGCGGGTAAAGCAATACCCCATGCGGTCCTGGTTGGACTTGCGTCCGCCGATATTGCTTTCTTGATAGACTGAGAATCGCATGAGCTGTTTATAAGAATAAGTTGATGCTACCGTGAATTTTCATGGATCGTCGTTGTGACATCGCCAGGCATTCTGTCGTTATCCTTGAAGCCGAAGAGCACGCGGAATTTTCGGCTGAATTTTTCCACTTTGCCGACCTCTTTTTCCGGCACCTTGGTTTTCAGCGCTTTTTGAAGCGCGAATACGCTTTGCGGCCGCGCCAGTGGATCAACGCTCAGGCTCCAGCGTATCACCTCGATCAGCTCGGGCGAATATACGCCTTCAAGCTTGCGATAGTGGCTCTCCATTCTATCGTTGACCTTGCGCTGATCGGCCGGCTGCGGCGGCGTGCCCACCATGCACGCAAACATCGACGCGCCAATACTGTAGATATCGGTCCATGGTCCGAGATTGCCGTTCTTCGAATACAATTCCGCCGGTGCAAACCCGGGGGTGTACATTGGATACAACTTCGGCGAATCGGTTCTGAGAGTCTGCCTTGCCGCGCCGAAGTCCAACAGAATCGGGGTGCCGTCCACACGCAAATAGATATTGGCCGGCTTCAGATCCAGATGCAGCAATTTGTTGGTATGCACTTCGCGCAATCCGTTCATTACCTGGCTGAACATTTTGCGAATGAAGCGCTCCGACACCAACGGCTTTTCGCCCTTGTCGCGGCGACGCAAGATATGATCTTGCAGCGAACGGCCCGATTCGTACGCCATCACCATATATACCGTTTCATTGGCGCGGAAAAAATTGACGACGCTGACGACGTTCGGATGCGTAATGCGCGCCAGCGCGCGGCCTTCTTCAAAAAAGCATTTCAACCCGATCCGGAAAATCGGCAGGTTCTCAGGTGAGATCAGCGGTACAAGTTCGCCGGGTTGACGCAATGCCAACGAGCTGGGCAGATATTCCTTGATCGCTACCGCATTGCCATCTTCGTCATATGCCAGATAAACAATACTGAACCCGCCAGACGCAATCTTCTTTACAATGCGGTATCCAGCAATATCCAAACCGTCCGGCAATGGGGCATTGTTTTGCGCGGCCATAAGTATCCTATGTCTGTAATCCGTGCTTGTACCCGGTTGGAAAATGAAGAGGCAAAAAGAACTTCTCATTAGCTCGTTTTCGGCCATTCACCACCAGATCCTGCAAGCTCCTGTGGATTGTGTGGATAAATCAATATTTTGTAAAGCAGAAACAGAGGGATAACTATTTTGACTATTTCCAGCATGACAGGTTATGCGGTCATCACTCGCGAGACGGCCGGCGGGACATTGACCATCGAATTGAAAAGCGTCAATTCGCGCTTTCTGGATTTGCAGTTCCGGATCAACGATGAATTGCGCGCTCTTGAACCGGTTTTGCGCGAAGCGATCATGGCCCGTGTAACGCGCGGCAAAGTGGAATGCCGGCTCAGCTTCGGTCGTAAAATCGCAACAGGCACCGGACAGGGATTGAATTCGACCGTGCTCGATTCATTAGTAAAATTGCACGCGGATATTCGCACGCGGTTCCAGGATGCGCCGCCGATGTCGGTCAATGAACTGTTGCGTTGGCCGGGCGTCGTCGAAGAAGCCGAGATCGGTCAGGAAACCCTGCAGGCGGAAGTCAGCGCAGCCATGTCGGTAACTCTGGACGCATTCGTTGAGTCGCGCAGACGTGAAGGCGCGGCGCTCGAAGCCATGCTGCTGGCGCGAATTGGCGATATGGAAACGATCGTGCAGCGTATTACACCGCTGATTCCGCAGGTTGTCGCGCAATTTCAACAGAAAGCGACCGACCGCCTGCAAGAAGCCCTCGGATTGGCGCTGCACGCCGGCGACGGCGCTTCATCGCCCACATTGTCGCGCGATGAAGTGCTCGATCGAATTCGGCAGGAGGTAACCCTCTACGGCATCCGCATCGATGTGTCGGAAGAGTTGACCCGACTGTCTGCACACCTGACCGAGACACGCCATATTCTGAAAAAAGGCGGACAAATGGGTAAACGCCTCGACTTCATGATGCAGGAGCTGAACCGCGAAGCAAATACAGTCGGTTCCAAGGCATCGGTCAAGGAACTATCCGACTCGTCAATGGCGCTGAAGCTGTTGATTGAGCAAATGCGCGAACAAGTTCAGAATCTGGAATAAGTCGGATCCGATCGCCAATTTTAATATCGGATCGTTCCGCGATTTTTTGAGCACTACTTCTACCGAGACTTGATATGTCCAAAGCCAATCTTTCCGCAGGCAGCCTGTTCATGGTCGTCGCGCCCTCGGGCGCAGGAAAATCCACACTGGTCAATGCGTTGCTGGCGCAAGATCCCGCAATCAAATTATCGATCTCATACACGACGCGTCCGCCTCGCCCGGGCGAGCACAACGGACGCGAATACAATTTTGTATCGGCCCCGGATTTTCTGGCCAGACGCGAGGCCAATGAATTCCTGGAATCCGCCGAGGTCCATGGAAATTACTACGGGACCTCGCGCGTACGGATAACGGAGCAAATGAAAGCGGGAACCGATGTCCTGCTTGAGATCGACTGGCAAGGCGCGCAGCAGGTGAAGAAACAATTCCCGGATGCGGTCGGCATATTCATCCTGCCGCCGTCGATCGCCGCCCTGGAAGAGCGCCTGAAAAAACGCGGCCAGGATGATCCGATGGTGATCACACGGCGGATTCTCGCCGCGGGCGGCGAGATCGCGCACGCTCCGGAGTTTGAGTATGCTATTATTAACCACGAATTTGCGACTGCTTTATCGGAGTTGACCTCCATTGTCAAAGCGACTCGTTGCCGTTTTGCGCAACAAGCGGCCCGCAACACATCCCTATTCGCCCAATTGGGCATCCACGCCGAGTTCAGCTAACACAGTATTTTAGGAGCACGTATGGCCCGCATTACCGTTGAAGACTGTTTGAAACAAATTCCGAATCGCTTCCAGCTCACCTTGGCGGCAACTTATCGCGCCCGGCAACTGTTGCAAGGACATACACCGAAGGTTGACGCCAAGGACAAGCCGACCGTGATCGCTTTGCGTGAAATTGCTGCCGGCAAAGTCGGCATCGAGATGCTGAAAAAAGTCCCTGTTTAATCGCTGATAATAGTTGACATGCCCATCATGCGGCTGATATCTATCCTGTATGGACCTAACACCGACAGATTTGACGTTATCAGCGGCTCCTAGCAAAAAACGAGCGGCATCCGAGCGCTCGGCTTCCAAAAAAAAATCAAACTCGACCGCTCCGGCACCCCCGAATACCGTGGGTGTCGCCTCTGTCACCCTGCTATCCGAAAAGCTTGCCGAATACCTGACGCCTTCAGAGCTCAAAAAGGTCAAGGAAGCATATCGTTTTTCGGATGAAAAGCATCTGGGCCAGATGCGGAAATCGGGCGAGCCGTACATTTCGCACCCGATTGCGGTAGCCGAAATTTGCGCGGATTGGAAGCTTGATGCTCAAGCGATCATGGCGGCCCTTTTGCATGACCTGATGGAAGATCAGGACGTGGAAAAGGATGAACTGATCGAGCGTTTTGGCGCGCCTGTGGCAACGCTGGTCGACGGCTTGTCCAAGCTGGACAAGCTTGAATTCCAAAGCCAGGTCGAGGTACAGGCCGAAAACTTCCGCAAAATGCTGTTGGCAATGGCTCGTGACGTGCGCGTCATACTGATCAAGCTCGCGGATCGCCTGCATAACATGCGCACGCTCGGGGTCATGGATGCGAGCAAGCAGCACCGAATCGCCAGAGAGACGATGGAAGTCTATGTGCCGATCGCGCACCGTCTCGGACTGAACAATACTTATCGCGAACTGCAGGATCTCGCGTTTTCCCATATCTATCCGCTCCGTTACAGGACGCTGGCCAAGGCAGTCAAAGCCGCGCGCGGCAACCGGCGTGAAGTCGTCAGTAAAATTCTGGACGCGGTCAAAAGCACTCTCGCCGGAAACGGCATCCAGGCGCAAGTCTACGGCCGTGAAAAAACCCTGTTCGGCATCTATCGCAAGATGCGCAACAAGCAATTGTCGTTTTCTCAAGTTCTGGACGTGTACGGCTTCAGGATTGTCGTCGACAGTTTTGCAAGCTGCTATGTCGCTTTGGGAACCCTGCATGCGCTCTACAAACCGATGCCGGGCAAGTTCAAGGATTACATTGCGATTCCCAAACTGAACGGTTATCAATCGCTGCATACCACCTTGATCGGACCGTACGGAACACCAGTCGAATTCCAGATCCGCACCGAGCAAATGCATCATGTTGCCGAATCCGGCGTCGCGGCACACTGGTTGTACAAGGAAAAAGACGGCACGCTGACCGATTTGCAGCAACGCACCCACACATGGCTGCAATCGCTGCTGGATATCCAGAAGCAAACCGGCGACTCCGCGGAATTTCTGGAACATGTGAAAATCGACCTGTTCCCCGACTCCGTGTATGTATTCACACCCAAGTCCACCATCATCGCGCTGCCGCGCGGCGCAACCGCCCTCGATTTTGCGTACACGATTCATACCGATATCGGCGACCAGGCCATCGCGGCAAAAATCAATCACGAGCATGTACCGCTGCGCGCAGAACTGCGCAATGGCGACATCGTGGAAATCGTCACTTCAACGACCTCGCGGCCCAGCCCGACCTGGCTTACCTTCGTACGCACCGGGAAAGCGCGTTCCGCAATCCGGCACTATCTGCGCACGATCAATCTGCATGAATCGATCGAACTCGGACAGCATTTGCTCGCGCAAGCCTTGATCGCGCTGAACATCAGTCCGACCATACCTGCGCCGCTTGCCGATCGTCTCCTCAACGAATCGAGCGCAAAATCGCTCGATGAACTGTATGCTGATATCGGCATCGGAAAACGCATGGCCGCGCTGGTCGCACGGCATATTTTCGGCCTGGTCGAAAACGATATATTGGCGCCGTTGATCCACCATGACGGCGAATCGACGCCGGGGAAAGCAGACCCGGTCACGATTCACGGGAATGAAGGCGTTGCCGTCCAGCTTGCGCCGTGCTGCCTGCCGCTTCCGGGCGACAGCATGATCGGGCATTTGCGGCGCGACCAGGGACTCATTGTGCATGCGGCAGATTGCGACAATGCGAAACGTCAGCGTTCGAAAGAGCCTGAGCGATGGATCGAAGTCATGTGGGGAACCGATTTGAACCGCCGCTTCGATTGCCGCATCAAGGTGCTGGTCCACAATGAAAAAGGCGTATTGGCGCGGGTTGCTGCCGAGATCGGCGAGTCGGATGCCAATATCACTTATGTCGGCATGGATGACGACAAGGACCATCTGATGACGCAGTTGCGCTTCACGATCCAGGTGGAAGATCGAATTCACCTGGCGCGACTGATGCGCAATGTGCGGCAAATTCCAAGCGTTGCTCGCATACTGCGCGAACGCAGTTAAGCAGTTCCCCTTGAATCCGGCCGGAAAGCCGGATCAGCACACCGGCGATGGATAGCGCACCTCGATGATTTCAAGCTCTTCCATGCCGGCGGGAGTTTGCAAAGTGATCGAATCGCCCTCGTGCGCCTTGGTCAACGCCCGTGCTACCGGTGAAACCCAACTGATTTTTCCGTTCAATGGATCGATTTCATCGATTCCGACGATCGTCACCGTATGCTGTTCGCGTGCGTGATTTTCATAGGTTACCGTGGCGCCGAAAAATACCTGATCACTGCCGTGATGCGCGCTTGGATCCACCACTTCGGCCGCGTCCATGCGTTTGGTCAGAAATCGAATCCTGCGATCGATTTCCCGCAGGCGCCGCTTGCCGTAAATATAGTCGCCGTTTTCCGATCGATCGCCATTCGATGCCGCCCAATGCACGATGCGCACCACTTCGGGCCGATCGACATCGATCAACTGCAGCAATTCTTCCTTGATGCGTTGATATCCGGCCGGCGTAATGTAGTTTTTCGTTCCGGCAGGGATCGGCGACTCGACCCCGTCTAGGTCGTCATCGTCATCCGTCTCTTTGACAAAAGCCTTGTTCATTTATAAATTCTAGCGATGAGTACTCAAATGCCAATCGTTGTCGAACTGCGGTTCAAACCCTGCGCACACCTGTGAATGTCGCAACAGTCTGGCCCGACTCCAGCGTGAAACCCGCGCCGGCATCACGCCCCAGCACCTTGACCAGATAAGGCATCAATTCCCGCAGCATCGGCTCCAGAGTCCAGGGCGGATTGAGCACGAACATGCCGCTGCTGTGCAGTCCGAAGCCATCGGGCGACGGCGTACTGATCGACAAGGTAACGTTGAGCCAGCCGTTGGCGGTCAGCCGCTTCAGTTTGTCGGGTAGCTGGCGCGACTCCATCCGCTGCAAAACCGGGTACCAGACCGCGTAGGTGCCGGTTGCGAAACGCTTGAGCGCATCTTCCAGCGTATCTTTCACGCTTCGATAATCGCTCTTGTCTTCATAGGACGGATCGATCAATATCAAACCCCGGCGCGATGGCGGCGGCAGCAACGCTTTCAAGCCGACGAAGCCGTTGCCTCGCTGCACGATCACTCGTTTGCCGCGCACGCTTGAACGCTGCCCTTGCGCAGCGGCATGTGCTTCAAGCTTGCGAAAATTTTCTTCCAGAATCTTGGTCTCGCTCGGATGCATTTCAAACAAACGCAAGCGATCCTGGTCACGCATGATTTTTTCGGCGCAATAGGGTGACCCCGGGTAATAGCGCAACTTGCCGCTCGGGTTCATTTCCTTTACAAGTTGTAAATACTCGGCCAGCGGCGCAGGCAAATCCTTGCGCCCCCATAGCGGACTGATACCGGTTTCATATTCGGCATTCTTGGCGGCATATGCTCCTTCAAGGGCATACACGCCGGCGCCGGCATGTGTATCGATGTACATGTACGGCGCATCCTTTTGATTCAGGTATTGCAACAACTGGATGGTCACAACATGCTTGAGTACATCGGCATGATTGCCCGCGTGAAATGCGTGGCGATAACTCAGCATAGGGAATGTCTAACGTGATGAAAATTTAAGAAGGCATCCATTTTAACAACTCCGCCACGCTCCCGGCACGATTGTTCATTCCGATGCGCCTCATCCGGATATCCGTGCGCGAGTGCGGATGTTGCTTTTGCGTGGTGGTTCTTCCGACATTGGCCCGAACCGGCGGCTATGTTTACCCGACTGTCGGCTTCCCGGAAACACCGGCGAGATTTGGAATTGAATATATCGGGCATAAAAAAGCCGCACCCTTGTGAGGTGCGGCTTTTCTCTTCTTCAGGGGAAGCGTCTCCTCCACCCCTTGACTTGGCGCCAATCGATCACGTGCTGATTATGCCACTTTTTTAGCGTCGAAAAATTGCTCATCTTCTGTCGAACCGTGCAATGCGGTGGTCGACGACTGGCCTTGCTGAATTGCCTGGGTCACTGCATCGAAGTAGCCGGTACCGACTTCGCGCTGATGCTTGACGGCGGTGAAGCCTTTTTCTGCAGCGGCGAATTCGGCTTCCTGCAACTCGACGAACGCGGACATTTGGTTGCGTGCATAGCCGTGAGCCAGGTTGAACATCGAGTAGTTCAGCGAATGGAAACCTGCCAGCGTGATGAACTGGAACTTGTAACCCATAGCGCCGAGTTCTTTCTGGAATTTGGCGATGGTGGCATCGTCCAGATTCTTCTTCCAGTTGAATGATGGCGAGCAGTTGTATGCCAACATTTTTCCCGGGAACTTGGCATGGATCGCTTCAGCAAATCTCTTTGCAAAAATCAGATCCGGCTTGCCGGTTTCGCACCACACCAAGTCAGCGTAGTCAGCGTATGCCAGACCGCGAGAGATCGCCTGGTCGATGCCTGGCTTGGTTTTGTAGAAGCCTTCAACGGTGCGCTCACCGGTCAGGAACGGCTGGTCGTTGGCATCCACGTCGGAGGTCAACAGATCGGCGGCTTCCGCATCGGTACGTGCAATCACCAGCGTGGTGGTGCCGGAAACGTCGGCGGCCAGACGCGCTGCATTCAGCTTCTCGACCGCTTCGCGGGTCGGAACCAAAACCTTGCCGCCCATGTGGCCGCACTTCTTCACGGAAGCCAATTGGTCTTCGAAGTGAACGCCCGCGGCGCCCGCGTCGATCATCGATTTCATCAGTTCGTAGGCATTCAGCACGCCGCCGAAACCGGCTTCCGCGTCAGCCACGATCGGCGCGAAATAGTCGATATCGTTCTTGCCTTCGGACCATTGGATCTGGTCGGCGCGCTGGAACGTGTTGTTGATGCGCTTGACGACCATCGGCACCGAATTGGCCGGGTACAGCGATTGGTCCGGATACATTTCACCAGCCAGGTTGGCATCGCCGGCGACTTGCCAGCCGGACAGGTAGATCGCTTTCAGACCAGCCTTGACTTGCTGCATGGCCTGATTGCCGGTCAGTGCGCCCAACGCATTGACGAACGGCTCGTTATTGACCAAGTTCCAAAGCTTGTCCGCACCGCGCTGCGCAAGCGTATGCTCAATCTGTACCGAACCGCGCAAGCGGACCACGTCTTCCGGGGTGTAGTTGCGCTTGATGCCTTTCCAGCGCGGATTTTCGGCCCAATCTTTGGCCAATGCCTGAATTTGCTGTTCACGAGTTGCCATTGTGACTCTCCTGAAATTAACAATAGTTGAAATGGATCCGATGAATAAATGATATGCGATTTTTTGCGAAGCATCACAGTCTTATATAAGACATATAACTTAATAAAAACGTTTATATATCAATTAGTTAGAATTTTAATTTCGCGATGCGACATAACATTTCTTTTTATGAAACATTTTTTTGATGCTATGCATCAGCGTTTTTCATAATGCGGAAACACGCTTTCGTTTCGTGAAAAATTGATCTCAGATATGTTTTTTTCGGTAAGTTCAGGGGCGAGTGGTTTTTACGAATTTCTTTCCTATACGGCACCGTTGAATATTCAACAAGCCAACGATGGCGCAAAATGTCTGGCGGCGGCGCCACGGAAAAAGGAGCGTTTTCATGCAGATCAATACCGGCATAACCTACGCCTTGTCGGCGGCGGTCCTGTTCGGCGCCAGCACGCCATTCGCCAAGCTGCTGGTTGGACAAACGGCGCCCCTTACGTTGGCGGGTTTGCTTTATCTCGGCAGCGGCATCGGCTTGGGCTTGTGGATGATCCTGCGCACGCTTTTACGCAAGCCCGCAACCGGCAGCGCGACGTTGACCGCTCCGGATTTGCCATGGCTGGCCGGCGCCGTCATATTGGGCGGCATGATCGCCCCGGTCTTGCTGATGACCGGGCTGAGCCGCACGCCGGCATCGACCGCGTCCTTGCTGGTCAACCTGGAAGTCGTGCTGACCGCACTGCTTGCATGGTTCGTGTTTCATGAACAATTCGATCGGCGCATATTTTTCGGAATGGCATTGATTGTAGCCGCCGGAATATTGCTGTCATGGGAACAAAGCGCACCGAGCGGGCAAACGCTCGCCGTACCATGGGGCGCGGCGTACATCGCAGCCGCATGCCTGTGCTGGGCAATCGACAATAACCTGACCCGCAGGATATCGGCCGGCGATGCGGTCCAGATCGCCGCGATCAAGGGCTTGGCGGCGGGCACCGTCAACCTCTCCATCGCGTGGTGGCTGGATTCGCCAATGCCGGCGCTCACTAATGCCGCGATTGCGGCGATTGTCGGCTTCTGCGGTTACGGTCTTAGCCTGGTGTTATTCGTGATGGCATTGTGCCATCTGGGCACGGCCAGAACCGGCGCCTATTTTTCGATGGCGCCGTTTGCCGGCGTTGCGATTTCAGTGTTGATGCTCGGTGAAATTCCTACCGCGCTATTCTGGGCCGCGGCGATTTTGATGGCTGTGGGCATCTGGCTGCACCTGACCGAGAAACATGCCCATCAACACGAGCATGAGCGCATGGCGCATGCGCACGGCCACACGCATGATGCACATCACCGGCACAGTCATGACTTTCCATGGGATGGCAAGGAACCGCACACTCATCTTCATCAACACGAACCTCTGATACACAAGCATCCGCACTATCCGGATACGCATCATCGCCACCGTCATTGATCTCACGTCGGTCGCACCGCGGGAGCCGGTGCAACCAGGCAGATAAGCAATCGATGAATCAGGCCAGCTTTTCCCGCGCGACCAGGACACCATCCGCGTCGGCATAAATCCAGTCGCCCGGATGAATCGCAACCCCGGCAATCGAGACCTGGATATTGCTGTCGCCAACACCTTTACGAACGCTTCGCTGCGGATGCGTGGCCAATGCCCGCACGCCGATATTGCATGCATTGATTTCTTCGGAATCGCGAATGCAGCCGTTGACGACAATACCGGCCCAGCCATTTTTTTCAGCCAGCACGCCGAGATTTCCACCGACCAGAGCACAACGCAGGCTACCGCCGCCATCGACCACCAGTACACGGCCATTACCTTCAGTTTCAAGCGCGGACCGGACCAGCACGTTATCCTCGAACACCTTCAGTGTCGCGGCGGGACCGGAAAATGCCGGTTGTTTGCCGAATGATCTGAATAACAGCGGCAGCACGGCAAGCGCACCCATGGCAAGTTTGTCTTCATGTGCGTCGCAGATATCGCAAGTCGCAAAAGTCATGTGTTCTCCTCTGGATAACGAACCTAATGGCGGAAAAATCAGCATCATACTCCGGTGCCATCGCAAGAACATGAGGATCGAACCAGGACCGGAACAAACCTTGCCTGCTTACCGTACAAGCGAACATACCGACGCGTACCCGGTTATTGCGCCCTGCCGTTATTAACCGCATGACGAATCACCAAGGCTCTACTCGGCCAGCTTGGGAAGAAACGAAAGGTCGACAAGGTATCGATCCGGAGTCATTGATTTATATAGAGGTAAAAATCGATAAAATCGCATTTTTGGACTTTCTCCACACCTTCACCGCTGCATTAACCGGCGCATCGTCGGTGCGTCAGTAGTGAATAACAAGTTAAGCAAAAACGCAATATCTGTTTTCTTTAATCTTCCTTAAATGATTCAACTACCATATTTAAACCAATTCCAAACGCGGTTAAGGGAACCAAGGACACCACTAGAGCAATATACAAAGGCATCGCTCTGAACATTTCAATGCCTATCCAAATACTGAGTAAGACAAGGCCAATGCCAATAATCCGACCTGCCACCGGAAATACAAATGCAAACCCTAACGCTGTGGACACAGCCATAAGAGCACCGTATTTCGGTTCGAGGTAAAAGAAATATGCCGTCATTACGCACATCACGAGAAGTGTACGCACTGCTAACCGTGAGGCCTCGCCTCTATTCACTGGCTCTGTATCGTTGGGGCTCGAAGGCGCAGGATCGATGGCGTCCTCAGCATAGCGTCGATCCAGCTCCTCGCGTGCCATTTGCCTTGAATGAGCCAATGCCTGCGGATTGCGTGCCCGCACGACTAATTCATCCATGTCCATCTTCTTGTAATGCTCCCGCAAATATTCTTCTGACATATTTGTAATTCCAGATTTAACGCGTTATAGGCGACAAGCCGTGACGCATATTGCGGACTCTTGTCGCCTATTCCACCGCAACCGTCGATTGAAAATCGTTACTCATATTGACTTTCAATCTACTATTAATTGCATATTTATACAGTGTCGTATTGGCCAATAATCCACCCATTGCCGAGACCCGTTCAATCAAGCTGCTTGATCAGCTACGGCAGCACATTCGTTTCAAGCACTATAGCTTACGTATTGAACAACAATATGTCTACCGGGTACGTTTCTTCATTCGATTTCATCGGTTGCGCTTCCCTTTCGAAATGGGCGCATCTGAAATTACCGCTTTCTTGATTTATCTGGCTGATGAGCGCCAATTCCAAAATAGATATGACATTCGCACTGTTCAGGAATTGCTCGGACATGCGGGCGTGAGCACAACCATGATCCATACCCACATGTTGAAGGTGGATGGAGGTGGCGTACGGAGTCCGCTGGATTCCTTGCTCTAGAAAGAAATCCAGCCTGACCATTCAAATGCTTCTCACGTTTTTTACGTAAGGCATAAGTGCGGGCAGGAAATTTGCCAAGTCAGCGGTTGTCATCATGTAACCGCCCTGTTCCGGGTTGTATTTCACCCCTAGCCCGGCCAGCACACCGAGCGCCTCCTCGTTGCCGGTTTCCGGCACGATCACGAGTCGGTTTCCGTCCTCGTGCCGTATCGTCAAACCGCCATCCTGCAGACGGTAGTGAAGCGTTTGCCGGCGGGCTTCCGGCGGCTCCGGGCGGGCTGCTTTCGCGATGCTGTCGAGCCGAGCCTGCTCTTGGCGCATCAGTTGGTCTTGTTGCGCTTGCAGGCGGAATCGCTGTTCAATCGCTTCCCGTTCCTTTTGCCGGCGCGCCTGCCTGACTGCCTCTTGTGCTGCTTGCTCCTTACGCTGTTGTTCGAGCCGCTGCGCGTGCTGCATGTTTTGTATCGCCAGTTGCTCTTGCGCGATGCCGTCGAGCTTGTTGCGGATTTCGCTCGCCTTGGGATTGAAGATCCAGTGCTTGCAACGGGTATCGTCCAACAGCAGCCGTTCGAATTGTTTAACGGTTTCAAACTTGTGTTCGGAAAGATGCAATTCGATCGCGGGCAATCCCAGTTTTTCGATGGCCTTGCGTTTGCCTGCGTCGAGGCGATGCGCGTGGGTCACTTCCAGTATCAATTCGCGGCCCTTGACCAGCATCACGATGCTCGGGCGTTGCGGATGCACGCGCCGGTCGATGGCGGCGGATTCCACCCGCAGATGCCGGCTCGGTATGATTTCATTGCACTCGATCGCGCCAAGCGGGCCGACGCGCGATACGCGCACAGTCAGCGTCGGTGTGCAGAAAGCGCCACGTGTCGAGATCAATTCCTGCGCCAGCCGGTTTAGCATTGCATCGATCGCGTACCGGCATTCCGTGCCCGATTCGTGCGCGAACGAGTGCGCCTTGATGTCGCCCTGGCGCGCGATCAGCGCTTCGCCGCAGGCAAGGCAGCGGCAATTGCATGCCTTGCCGCGCCTGGCGCTGTCGATGTGAGTCAAGCGGCCTTGGTCGTCTTGCGCAAAGACCACCATCCGGTCATGCAGCGCGGCCAGCGAAATGGCAGGATTGACGGCTTCGAATTGTGCTGTTCCACTCATCCGAATTTACCTTTAACCGGTGGGCAATCGTTCCTGGCGCTATGCCGCCAGCGGCGCGAATATCGCCTGCAAGTCTTCCTGCGTCAACTTCAGGTTTTGCGCTGCGCCGTCGTCAAGTATAGCGCGCGCCAGATCCGCTTTTTTCTGTTGCAGCGCCTGGATTTTTTCTTCCAGCGTGCCTTTGGCGATCAGCTTGTAGACGAACACGGGTTTGTCCTGGCCGATACGCCAGGCGCGGTCGGTGGCCTGGTTTTCGGCGGCGGGATTCCACCATGGATCGTAGTGAATGACGGTGTCGGCCGCAGTCAGGTTCAGGCCGACGCCGCCGGCTTTCAGGCTGATCAGGAACAGCGGCACCTGACCCTTCTGGAAAGACCGCACCGCGCCGGCGCGGTCTTTGGTGTCGCCGGTCAGGAGTGCATAGGGGATCTGCCGCGCGTTCAACTCGGCCTCGATCAGCGCGAGCATGCTGGTGAACTGTGAAAATAGCAGAATCCGCCGGCCGTCTTCCAGCAAGGCTTCCAGCATCTCCAGAAAATCGGACAGCTTGGCCGAAGGCGCCGTATGTTTCTTGGCGGTGCTTGACTTGACCAGGCGCGGATCGCAGCAAACCTGGCGCAATTTCAACAGCGCTTCAAGGATCACGATCTGGCTGCGCGCCACGCCTTTTTTGGCAATTTCGTTACGCACTTTTTTGTCCATCGCCAGCCGCACGGTTTCGTACAGGTCGCGTTGCGCGCCGGAGATTTCAATGTGACGCACCATTTCTGTTTTGGCCGGCAACTCCCTGGCAACCTTGTCCTTGGTACGGCGCAGGATGAACGGCTTGAGCCGCTGCATCAGCAAGCGGCGCCGCGGATCGTCCCCATGTTTTTCAATCGGCACCCGGAAGTCGCGGTTGAATGTCTTGTCGTCGCCAAGCAAGCCCGGCAGCAGAAAATGGAACTGCGACCAGAGTTCGCCAAGATGGTTTTCCAGTGGAGTGCCGGTCAGGCAGACCCGGTGCCGTGCGCGCAGCAAGCCGGCGACTTGAGCGGCCTTGGAGCGCGCATTCTTGATGTAGTGCGCTTCGTCCAGGATCACCAGATGCCAGACATGTGCACGCAGCCTGTCTTCATCGCGCGGCAGCAACGCATAGGTTGTAAGCACGATATCGGCCTGTGCGATCTGCTCGAAGCGGGCGATGCGTTCCGGCCCCTGCAACACCAGCACCCGCAGCGACGGCGCAAAGCGCGCTGCCTCGTCCTGCCAGTTGCTCATCAAACTGGTCGGCGCAACGACCAGCGCCGGCTGCGTCAGGCGGCCTGCTTCTTTTTCGATCAGGATATGCGCGAGGGTCTGGATAGTCTTGCCCAATCCCATGTCATCGGCCAGAATGCCGGCCAGATCATACTCGCGCAGGAACTGCAGCCATGCCACGCCTTCAGCCTGATAACTGCGCAGCGATGCCTGCAAACCGGCCGGCATCGCAATGTCCGAGACGCCGCCGAAGCGGCTGATCTTTTCACCGAGGCTGCGAACACGCTGGCCGCCCATCCAGCGCAGTTGTGCCGCGCCTTCCAGTTCCGTCAGACGCGCGGCGTCCAAAGTCGACAGGCGCAACGCGCTGCCGGTCTTGTCGGTGAAGTACAGCTCGCCCAGCGTATTCAGGATCGGTTTGATACGGCCCCAAGGCAAGGCGACCCGGGCGCCGTTGGGCAGGGATGCGAGAATTTCATCGCTGTCGGCATGCCGGGCGAGCACATCCGGATTGAAATCCTGCGGCGCATGGCGAATCAACTCCACCAGCACCGGAAGCAAAGATATCCGCTCGTTATTGACGATCACGCCGAGTTCCAGGTCAAACCAGGGATTGCCGGGCTGATCGGCTTCATCACCGATTTCGGCATACCAGTCGTCCACCTCGGTCAGATCAAAGCGGTAACCCGGCTGCTTTTCAATATGCCAACCTTGCGCCGCCAGGCGCGCGAGGTGTTCCCGCTCAAAGTTCAGCCAAGCTGCCTGTGTCGGCAACGTCAGCACACCGGGCACATTGGACAACGGCTGCCCGTTGGCCGGCGCCATGAAGCCAAGTTCGGCCAGTGTCGTCAAGGCCTGTCGTTCGGCGGCCGGATCGCGCTCGATCTGCTCGACGCCTTCCGCGGTTTGGCGAGTGATAGCGGCGGGCGCATTATCGCCGACGGCCGGTGTGCAACGTTGCCCGCTATAGAGAAATGCCGGTTGCGCAAAATCGGCATATTCGTTTGCCGCATAAGGCGCGCTATCGAGCACCAGGACGGGCTCGGCACGCACGTCGCGGCGGGTTGTGATGGAAAGTTCATGCGGCAGCGGAACGACGGTATGCAATCCCCGCGCCAACAGCGCTCGCGCAACCGTTTCTTTATGGGCGGTGTCAAGCAGGGGCGCCCGCCGCACCAGTTCCTGCAGTTGCTCCATGCGGAACAGCGCATGATCTTGCGCCAACACGACTTCGCCGCACATCGCACCGTCGATATACAGCGGCGGATCGGTGGGCAAGACTTCGGCAATCGTATCGACTTCATGGACTGCCGCCGCGATCGGCCTTTCCGCCGGTTCCAGCTTCCAGACCAGCTGCAGCAAGCTTTTTTCCTTTTGCCAGACAAGTTCGGCTCGGCGTGCAGGGCCGGCGCCGAGCAGGAAAAGCTTGCCTTGATAAAGTTCCACGGTCGAGCGCGCCCAGTACAGCTTGTTTTCGGCAAGCAGCATGCGCAGCAAGTGAGCGCCCAGCTTCCCCTCGGGTTCGACGTACGTGGCATATGCCTGCATGCCGCTGTGCAGGACCGACAGCATCCGGATATTTTCTTCATCTTCGCGCGCCACATATCCCGGCGGGTTATAGAGCAGGCGCTGCAAATCGTAGATCGGCTCGGTTCCGGCTATCTCGCCATTGACGCGCAAACGCGCCTTGCATATCGATAGGCCGATCTTGGGGTGCTGGTAATACGGAACCGGCGTTAACGCGAATACGAGGCGATGAAGGGGCGCTTTTTTGGGCTTGCCCGACGATGCGACAGTTGCTGTCCCATGTGCCGAAGCGGCCAATTGCTCGACGCAGTTGATCCATTCGGCATGAAGCGGAGGAATTGTCCTCTGCGGCGCGGGGTTGCGGCCAACCGCGGCCATCTCATCGGAGTGCGCCCCGGCCATGAGATTATTTTTCCGAAAATAATCGATCAGAACCGCCGCCACATGTTTGCAGTTAAAACCTACCGGACAAGAGCAGTCGCCATCGATGGCGACATGTTTCCTGTCGTATTTTCCCAGGTTGATGCTTTGCTTGTAGATGTTGCTTCCGCTGCCTTTGACTATTCCCTCGATGAAATCTTCATCGGGAAGTATCGCCATAACCTTGCCAGTGTTGGCGTACCCCAAGCCGCGCTGAAATGTAGCGCTGTCAATTTCAGCGCGAATATCGTCCAGTGTGTATTTCATGGCATTCACGGCAGCCGCACATACATGCGAATCGATTAAAGCCATCCATTGTAATGGATGGCTTTATCTGCCGCGAGGCTATGCGGCTTGCACCACTGCCGCTTTCCTTGCAGTACTGCTGCCGACGCCTATCGCCGTCACGATCGCCATTATCTGGAACAAGCCGATGCCGATGAACACCGACGCAGGAAGATTTGCATCCATCAATGCGCCGAACAGGAGCGGTGCCGCGGCAAGACCGATATCCAGACCGGAATAGACCACGCCGTACACGCGTCCGGTGGCATTTTTGGGGGCCGCCGCGCGGATCAGGAGATCGCGAGACGGTCCCGCTACGCCCGCGCCGAAACCGATGGCGCCCATCAGCACGACAGCCATCCATGCCGGCACCAGGCCGGTCGCGATCAGCAAGGCCATGCATCCGGCAAGCGCAAAGGCAATCGCGATGGTGCGGTCGTGCCGCCTGGCCTTCGCGGCGATGAAGCCGCCCCATACCATGCCGGCCGCCGATGCCAGCATGTATGCGGTAAAGCCGACGCTGGCCGAGGCCAACGACATGCCGTAGATCTCGCGCAGGCTGGGCGACGAAAAACTTTGAATGCCGCCCAATGCCATCGCGGTAATGAAGAAGAAGGCGAAACACATCCAGACCGACGGCAGACGCATGAATGCAGTGACGTTGCCGCTTGCTGTTTCCTGCTGCGCAGGCGAGGCCACCGATGCGTTCACTTCATCGGTACGCAATAAACTGCGGCACAACACCAGCAACAGCAATACGGCGGCGGGAATCAGCGCGGCGGCAAACAACGCGGTGCGCCATCCGGATAGAAGCGCAATCGAGGTCAGGAACACGGGAGCGGCAGCCCAGCCGAGATTGCCGGAAATGCCATGCACGGAAAATGCATGGCCGAGGCGCGGCGCCGAGACTTGCTTGTTGAGCAGCGTGAAATCCGACGGATGGAATACGCTGTTTCCCAATCCGGCCAACATCGACCCGATCAACAGCATCGAATAATTCTGCGCCACCGATAACGCCAATGCCGAAACCGTCAGGCATGCCATGCCGAAGAACAATACGGCCCGCGCGCCCACGCGATCCACCACAAAACCTGCCAACGCCTGGCCGATGCCGGACACGATAAAGAACGCGGTCATCAAAAATCCCAGTTCCGCATAGGACAGGCTGAACGCGTCTTTCAACCATGGAAAAAGCGGCGCGAGTATCAAATGGAAAAAATGCGAAACGCCGTGGGCAAGACCGACCAGCCCGATGACTTGAGCATCGCGGCGTAAGAGTGGAGATCCGGTAGCGGCTGTGGTCATGGCAATCCGTCTTTGGTAGGCATGCAGAAAGTGTAAGCAATAATGCGGCGACTGTTTTAAGATAGAAAGCCAATTTTTAACGATTTTCTGCCAAACACATTTTCCATGGCTGTTCAACCCGTAAACCATACCCGCCTGCATCTGCCTGGCTTGGCGCCGACCGCGGCGCGTCCGATACGCCTGGTCGCGCGCGATCTGGATGCATCGGAGTTATTGGCATCGCATCGCCATGCCTGGGGACAAGTCACTTATGCGGTCGAAGGGGTGGTCCGCGTAACAGTCGGCAACAGTGCCTGGATTGTGCCGCCGATGCGAGCAATCTGGATCCCGCCGCAAGCAGTTCACGAAGTAGCGACACTGGAAAAGGCCCGACTTCGGGCGCTTTATGTGTATTCGGGCTCAGTGCCGTTTCATGGGCCGGATTGCGTCGTACTCGATGTGTCTCCGTTGTTGCGCGAACTGATCGTTGCGTTGTCGAATGATGAGCATGCGGGCCTTCGTGAATCGATGCTTTGCGCGCTTATCCTCGACGAAGTCGCGCGCTCCGCCACGTTGCCGATACGGGTTGCGCTGCCCAACGATAAACGCCTGAAAACTCTGTGCGAAACCTTGATCAGGAATCCCGCATCACATCTCACTTTAAAAGAATGGGCACAAAGTGCAGGCGCGTCGGAACGCACTCTTGCGCGGCTTTTTGAACAGCAGTTAAATATGACTTTTGGTCAATGGAGGCAGCAAATGCGGCTGGCGCATGCGGCGCCGTTGATCGCGCGCGGGTTGCCGTTGTCACGGGTCGCTACGGATTTGGGCTATGCCAGTCAATCCGCATTTTCTGCGATGTTCAAGAAAACCTTCGGCAAGTCTCCTTCCGTTTTTTTTCGCGCAAAAAGATAAACGATACTTGGTAGACCAACAAAAAATGCTTACTCCATATCTCAGATACTTGCTTCTTCAACACTGGGAAATCACTAACAATGAAAACAAACAATACATAACCGCGAAACTGTTGCTTCCACTCCACTTCTTCCATGGACAAGCAAACGCGTACATGATATTTATTCTTGGAAACATAGTGTTTTTTGACAGTAATGATGCCTGTATCTCAGTCGCCCGGTATGCATAACGTCCTCAAACAATTAAATTTGTAGTCTCTGCGGTTTAATCTCGCAATCGAGAGTAGGAAGACATGACTGAAGCAAGCCAAAGCTCGAACGAGTACGAAGTCGGTGAATCGGTAATTCCACTGCTTTTGGCGGATAGGGCAGGCAAATTCGTATATGCCAATCCGGCCTTGATTGAGGCAACCGGATACACTTGGGAAGAAATCAAGGGCACCCTTACCGCGAGCATGGTGCATGCGGATACGCCCAAAGAAGTCACGAACGACATGGCCGCAACCCTGCGCCGCAAACAACCTTGGTCGGGCATTACCATTGATCGTCGAAAAAACGGTGATTTTATGTGGCTGCATCTGAACATCATGCCACTCTGGGTCCAGGATAAATTCGCCGGCAGCCTGATGGTGCATCGCAAAGTATCACGCGAGGAAATCGCCCGGATTGCGCCGCTCTACCAACGCATGCGCGAAGGCACCGACAAACGCCTGACGGTCCGGTTCGGCCGCGTCGTTCGCACCACCGCCTGGAGCACCACCATCGAAGCG
>Ga0209343_10001215_pt1 | contig 35246 bp, 33 predicted proteins | sample RifCSPlowO2_02_FD_184026 | JGI IMG/M metagenome (GOLD analysis project Ga0209343, IMG submission 184026) | Groundwater microbial communities from Rifle, Colorado - Rifle CSP2_plank lowO2_0.2 (SPAdes) (version 2) | ecosystem: Environmental > Aquatic > Deep subsurface > Groundwater | place... | reverse complement strand
GTCCCGGTCCGACCTCAATAACAATTTCACCGCTATGCAAAGAAAGCGCGTCCACGATTTTCTGAAGCGCCGCTTTGTTATGCAAAAAATGCTGTCCTAAATTTTGTCTCATTTGTATAGAATCCTGAGTTTATCTGTGGTGAGCCTGTCGAATCCATCGAAAGATTGTCCCAAATTCTGTCTCATAAATAATTTTTCTAAATTTCTATTACTTTCTACATACTACTTATTACATACTCATCAAGTAAGGTAAACTTCATCCTCACCCCCGTTCGGTGGCCACTCGTCGTGAAACGGTCCGTAGCCTCCACGACTCTCAAACTCAACAAGCTCCGGCGGAATCTCGTATAAAAACCGCGAAGCAAGCCCGTAAAATGTAAGAGTAAGATGTTTTCGCGCCCGTGTCATTCCCACATACATAAGCCGGCGCTCTTCTTCAAGTTCGTCGCTTGATCCAAGTGATTTCTGGTGGGGCAAAAAACCCTCAGCTGAACCAACAAGGAAAATGTAATCAAATTCTAAGCCCTTCGCGGTATGAATTGTCATCAGCTTCACACTACGTTTCGCGGTATCCATCCGCTCGCTATCTTGACTCAGCGCCGCTGTTTCTAAAAATTCAGAAAGGGTTTTGAAACTTGAGGCAAAGTGAATCAATTCATCAATGTTTTCTATACGCTCCTCCGCGTTTTTGAATTTTTTCTTGAGAAGACTAAGATACTCGGTTGTTTTAAGAACAAAACCAATAAATTCAACGGGCGAGAGGTCGTGGACTCGATCGGGAAGCTCGGCAATAAGGCCGCGCGAAACTCGTTTCGGAAAATTCTTATCAATCCGTGCTCGGCTGACCGCGTCAAGAGGATTGGCGCCATATCGTAAACAAGCAACGATATCTTTAATTTCCATTCGCTCATAAAACTTAAGTCCGCCGAAAATCTCATACGGCACCCCATAAAAACTAAGCGCCTGCTCAAGGGCTCGTGATTGCGCGTTTGTCCGGTACAAAATCGCGGTCTCAGAAAGTTTGTTTCGTTTTAAAACTTCTTGCATAACATAATTTGCCTCATCAGCCGGATCCGTTGTTTCAACAACTTTAATAAGTTCACCATGGGGGTTTGAAGTAAAAAGTTCTTTTGGTCGCTGAAGTTTGTTGTGCGCGATAACAGCCGCCGCCGCCGTAACAATAGCTCCGCTCGATCGATAGTTCTCACCAAGTATGACGATCTTCGCCGTCGGCCAATCTTTCTCAAAACTTAAAAAATTACGAAAATCCGCCCCTCGAAATGAATAAATCGCCTGATTGTCATCACCAACAACACTCAAATTCCCATGTCCCTCAGCAAGAAGTCTGACAAACCTATATTGCGCCGAATTTATATCTTGATACTCATCAACTAAAATGTAACGAAATTTTTTCTGATACGCCTGAAGTATGTCGGGATGATGTTCAAAAATCCAAACAGGTTTTTCAATTAAGTCGTCAAAATCAAAAGTATTCTGTTCACGAAGGCTCGTTTCGTACGCTGTAAAAGCCGCGCGAAGATGCGGTTTGAGAAAAACATCTTCCGGCGGGACAGATTCACTTTTTATCTTCGAAAAAGAATACTGAAGCGATGCTGGTGAATGTTGTTCCTTGGAAATATCAAGATCGAGCAAAACCCGCTTAATTGTTTGTAAAGAATCGTTATCATCAAAAATAGTGAAACGATTAGTTCTTCCGAGAAGCTGTGCGTGACCCCGTAAGATCTGGGCGCCGAGCGAATGAAACGTACCGATGAAAGGAGAAAAAGAAGAAATTCCGGAAATGCCGCGCAAACGATTTCGCATCTCAGCCGCCGCCTTGTTGGTAAAAGTAATCGCGATAATATCATCCGGCAAAATCCCATGAACCTCGATAAGATGCCGTAAACGGCTTGTGAGCGTTCTGGTCTTCCCGGATCCTGCTCCCGCGGTGATAAGAAGCGGCCCGTCTTTATGAAAAACCGCCTCCTGTTGAGAAGAAGAAAGCAAGGGCGAGCCCGCCTCGTTGGAGTCTGGCAAAGACGAGTTTGGTTGATAAAAAGGCTGTTTTCGGGGTATCATAGGTATATCAGTAATGAAAAGGCAAAAAGCCAAATACTGGCTTCATTTTAAACGCTTAGACAGGTTTGTAAAACAAAAGACCGTTATCACGGTCCTTTTAGTTATAGGCGTGCTTGTCGTAAATATACTTGCTATCCAATCAATTCGGCCAGCAACGGATATTAAAGAGACAACGCTTTTAAGCCAAGGTGTTCTAGGGGGAATAGCAACGAATGAAATAAATGAACGAAACGCTCCGCGCTACACCGAGGACGGCGCCGCCGAAGGTCTAAGGTGGCAGGAAGGAAATAACTCGGGCATAAACGAAGATTTTCTTGGTTTTACAATTGTTGATAAAGCGTCGTTTTTAAACGGCGGAAATCCTCTCGGTAACGTAACAACGCAAAAAAACGGGATTATGATTTATACAGTCCAAGAAGGAGATACACTTTCTAAAGTTGCGGAAAATTTTGGAATCTCGATTGAAACAGTCCTCTGGGCGAATAGTATTAAAAAAAGCAGATTGATTCCGGGAGAAGAAATTGTACTCTTGCCGGTCTCGGGGGTCGCTCATGAAATAAAAAACGGAGAAACACTCGAGTCAATCGCCACGCTATACAAAATAGAAGCCGACGAAATCAGTGTATTAAACGAAGAAAGTATATTCAGCGAAGGTGAAACAATTATTATTCCCGGCGCCCGACCAAGGCAAGTATCACCTGTAACAGATCTGCGGTTTCCGGATTTGGGAAATTATTTCTCCCTTCCAATAAAAGAAGGATGGAACTGGAAAAAAATTCACTATAACAACGCTGTTGATATTGCGAACGTCTGCGGTACGGCGATCTACGCCGCCGCTGAAGGTGTTGTAACGCGAGTCGGAAGCCCAAGTAAATGGAACGAGGGCTATGGTGGGTTCGTTGAAATTGAGCACCCCATCCGTCAAGGGGTAAAAACGCTCTACAGTCACACGAGAAAAAACCTTGTAAATACTGGTGATACGGTAAAGAAAGGAGATAAGATCGCCGAAATCGGTTCAACTGGCAATGTCCATGGCCCAACAGGATGTCACGTTCACTTCGAAGTCATTGGTGCAAAAAACCCGTTCGGGGAATAAATAAGTAGATTCTAAGAGGCGATCTCTTTAACCCTGTACTGAAACGCCTCCGCGAGATGCGGTACGTCAACATATGGAGCATTTTCTAAATCCGCGATTGTTCTCGCGGTTTTAAGTATCCGATAATATGCCCGTGGCGAAAGATGCAACTTATCAAATCGTTCTCGTAAAAACGTTTCAGCCCCTGAACTGAGATTCACAAATTCGTCGCATTGTTTCGAACTCATTTCCGAATTTGTTCGAATAGATTTTCCCGCGTGAGCGAATCGTTCAGTCTGCCGCATCCGAGCCGTAAGTACCTGTTCACGTAAACGATCGCCCTCCTCGGTTTCCCGCGTTCCGCGCAAAACCTCCACTTTGATTCGCGGTACGGTAATCTGGATATCAATCCGATCAAGAAGCGGTCCCGAAACTTTCTTTTGGTATTTAAAAACCTCATACGCCGTGCACGTGCACTCTTTTTCTGGGTCATTAAAAAATCCGCAAGGACATGGGTTCATCGCCGCAACAAGCGTAAACCGTGCTGGAAAAGTAAGCGTTCCGCGTGCTCGTGATACAGTAATCGTACCGCTCTCAAGCGGTTGTCGGAGCGCTTCTAAAACGTCGCGCCGAAATTCGGGAAGCTCATCAAGAAATAAAACGCCGCGGTGCGACAAGCTAATTTCTCCAGGTCGTGGATTTGAACCGCCGCCGATAACCGCGACAGGGGAGGCTGTATGATGCGGAGTGCGAAATGGCCGTGAAGCGAAATACGAAAACGATTTTGTAAAAAGTCCGGCCGCGCTGTAAATCTTTGAAATTTCAATAACCTCTTCAAGGTCAGGTTGGGGCAAAATCGAAACAAGGGATTGTGCGAGCATTGTTTTTCCGGACCCCGGCGGCCCTATCATAAAAACATTATGCCCGCCCGAGGCCGCGATCATAAGCGCCCGCTTTGCGCTCTCCTGTCCTTTGATCTCTGAAATATCAAGCGCCGGCAAAATTCTTGCCTCTGGAGAAGCAGGTTTAGTAAAAACAGGAAGAATATCCCTATCTTCTAAATGCCCGATGAGTCCCTGAAGTGTTGATGTGGGAATAAGAGTGATTCCAGAAACAAGACTCGCCTCGTGCGCGTTTGCCTGAGGCAAAAACACCGCGTCAAAACCAAGCTCACGCGCAAGGTGGGCAATATTCAAAGCGCCGCCAACAGGTCGAATAGTACCATCAAGCGAAAGTTCGCCCACAAAAAGTTTTTTCGTCGCGTCAAACTTCTTAATCTGCCCCGTTGCGAGAAGGTAACCGATCGCAATTGCCAAATCATACTGTGATCCGGTTTTTTGGACATCCGCCGGCGCGAGATTTACCGTAATCTTCCGATTCTCCCGATTCGGCGGCTTAACCCCGCTGTTTTTTAAAGCCGCGTTCACACGTTCCTTCGCTTCCGCGACTGCCTTGTCCCCAAGACCAACGATTGTAAAACTATGAAGGCCGACATTAATGTCGACCTCTACCTCGATAAGCCGTGCGTCTATTCCTTCGAGTTCTGCGGAAAAAATTTTTGCGAGATTCATAAACTAAGGACTTGGAAATAAATAACGTTTCTCAAGTTCGCTCAGGTTTACGCCAGATTTGTCAAAACAAAATCTGAAAAATAGCGAACTATTATGAAGATTTTTTCTGATCAAAGATGACGTGAAGATGAGATGAAATTGAAAAGGTTATTTTTTGACAAGTCCTATTCCTTCTTGCAGTTGATGCAAAAGCGCGATTCAGGGTCAACGAGAAGTAATTTTTCTTCAATCTTGCCGGTGCAACGCTCACAAATCCCATAGGTGCCCTTGCCGATCTTCTCGAGAGCGCGATCAACGTTCTGAAGCCTGCTCTTAAGCACTACCTCAAGCGCTAAATTTTTCTGCCGCTCTTCTGAATCGTCAGTTTCCTCGTCAGGATCGGTTCTTTCGTCGCCGAAATCAACCCGATCAAGGGTGTGAAGCTCTTCTTCAATCTCCTTCTTACTCTTTAAGAGAGCGTCTTTATACTGCTGAAGCGATCCGTTTTCCATAGGTATTTTCACACTAGCCGAGAGAAAGAGGGAAGTCAAACATCGAGTTCAGCAAAATCGAAAAAAATAATGAGAAACTTGCTGAGGACGTATGAAAACGTTTAAATTAAGGATATGTTCTACACGCTTGAAGGAGTAATTACTGAAACGAAGAACAACTGGACTGTTCTTGAAGTAGGCGGCATCGGCTATAAAGTTTCTATAACAACCCATACGGGTAAAAAACTTAAAAAAGGAGAAAAAACAAAACTATATACGTCACTTTACGTGCGCGAAAACGCGTTGGAATTGTATGGATTCCTCGCTGAAAGAGAACTATCCTTTTTTGAATCGTTGAATTCGGTAAATGGCATCGGGCCAAAATCAGCGATAACAATTATGAGTGCCGCGCCAATCGAAAAGATTGTAGCGGCCATAATGGAAGGCGAAAACGAACTGCTCACAAAATCGTTTGGAATCGGTAGAAAGACAGCCCAACGAATTATTCTAGAACTTCGAGGCAAACTTGCGATAGACGGATCAAAGGGAGAAGTACAAACAATGAAATCAGATGATGAGGTGTTCGATGCCCTAATAAGCCTTGGATACACAAAAACCGAAGCAAAACGCATCATTGAACGCATCGATCCAAAGCTTAGGTCTGTTGATGAGCGTCTTCGCGATGCGCTTCGAAGAATCAAGTAAAAAGAAAAGGATGCTACAATAAGAAAAGAGGTATGGCAAAACTTAAGGAACTATTCCATAAAGCGATCGCCAAAATCGGCGCGATAATTTTTCAGAATCCCTCGTCCAAATTATTTGTCATTGGGGTAACTGGCACAAAAGGAAAATCAACCGTACTTGAGTTGATTAATTACATTTTAGAAACGGAAGGCAATGCGACAGCGCTCATTTCCTCGGTTCGGATAAAGGTTGGAGAAGAAGAAAAAGAAAATCTGACAGGCAACACAATGCCTGGACGCGCCTTTATCCAGCGTTTTCTCAGTAGGGCAGTCAAGGCGGGGTGTAAGTACGCGCTTATAGAAACAACATCCCAAGGAGTGTTGCAGCATCGGCATAAACACATTGATTTTGACGTCGCGGTTTTGACAAATGTTCATCCTGAACACATTGAATCTCATGGAAGTTTTGAAAATTATCGAAACGCAAAAATTCAGTTCTTTAAAGATATTGCGGTAGGATCAAAAAAGGCAAAGAAATATTTCGTTTTAAATCGCGACGATCCAAACACCCCGTTCTTTGTCGGCGCCTTAAAGCAAAGCGGATATCGTGAAGAAGATATTATTTTCTTTTCATCAGCCGATCTCAAAGACTGGGAACTTAAAATGATAGGTGAATTCAATCGCGCGAATGTCGCCGCCGCCCACGCGGTTGCCAAGAAAATCTTGAATATCGATGAAGGACTGATTCGTGAAATAGTAGGAAAGTTCGACGGCGTACCAGGGAGGCTTGAATTTGTAAGGCGGCACCCATTCACGGTTGTTGTTGATTATGCCCACACGCCCCACTCGCTTGAAGCAGTCTATCGCACGTTGAAAGATCTAAAACCAAAGAAAATGATCTGCGTGTTAGGTTCCGCGGGCGGCGGGAGAGATAAATGGAAGCGCCCTGTTTTAGGAAAAATTGCTTCCGAACTATGTGACGAGGTCATTCTCACAAACGAAGATCCATACGATGAAAAACCGGAAACAATTATAAGCGAAATCGGACAAGGAATTCCTGATGGTAAATACACCGCCGTAATAGACCGCAAAGAAGCGATTCGCAAGGCAGTCACGGACGTAAAGCACGGAGATCTTATAGTTATAACCGGCAAAGGAAGTGAAGCTTTTTTACATCTTGAGAACGACAAAAAAATCGAATGGAACGAAGTAGAAGTCGTAAAAGATGTCCTGACTGAATTAGGGTATAAAGAAGAAGTACTGAAAGAACAATTTGACGAGACAAAGGACTATTAACTAAAGTAAAAGGCATTCGAAAATGAAAATCACATTTCACGGAGGCGCTGGCATAGTAAGCGGTGCTAATTACTTAGTAACAACCGAAAAAGGCAAATTCTTGATTGACTGCGGTCTTTTTCAGGGAAGCCATTATGCGGAACGATTGAATTTTGATCCGTTCCCATATGATCCCGCCGAAATCAAAGCTGTTTTTATAACACATGCCCATATCGATCACACCGGTCGTCTTCCCAAACTTGTGAAAGATGGGTTCCACGGAAAAGTTTTTGCGACACCGCCGACAAAAGATTTTGCGCGGGAGTTGCTGCTAGACTCTCAAGATATTCTTGCCCGTGAAGCAAGCCGCGAAAACCGCGCTGAGTTGTACAACGCCGCCGACGTCGATAGATTGATGGAGCTTTGGCAAAAGGTAAACTACCACGAACCAACTACAGTTGATGGCGTAAAGGTGACGTTTAAAGATGCGGGTCACATTCTCGGGTCAAGTATTATAATCTTCGAGGCTGAAGGAAAACGAATTGTTTTTTCAGGCGATCTTGGAAATTATGCCGCGCCGATTGTAAGGGACACCGAAGCCGTCGACGCCGCTGATTACTGTGTCGTCGAATCAACGTATGGCGATCGATTGCACGAAAGTAAAGAAGAGGGCCAAAGCATATTAGAAGACCTGATCGAAGACACGGTTAAAAACAAAGGCGTCTTGATGATTCCTGCGTTTGCGATGGAACGCACCCAACAGCTGATTTATGAGATTAATGAGTTAATTGAAGATGGTAGGGTTCCTCGTGTACCTGTATTTATTGATAGTCCCTTAGCGATTCGTCTCACTGAAATCTATAAAAAATATCGCGGTTATTTCGACGAAGAAGCAAACCGTCTTTTGAAATCAAAAGACACGATTCTAAGTTTCCCCGGCCTTAAGATGACGTTGAAAACCGAAGAATCAAAAGCAATCAATGATATCCCGCCTCCGAAAGTTATTATTGCGGGTTCCGGAATGTCGCAAGGAGGGCGCATCGTGCACCATGAAAGACGGTATGTGAGTGGTGAGAATAACACGATTCTTTTTGTCGGTTATCAAGCGACTGGATCGCTTGGTCGCCAAATTCTGGACGGCGCCCAAATGATAAAAATTATGGGCGAAGAAGTGCTTGTGCGATGCAAAGTAAAAAATATAAGCGGCTACTCTGCGCACGCTGATCAGCGAAAACTGATTGAGTGGCTAAAGCCGATGCATAGATCGCTTAAGAAAATATTTGTAGTCCAAGGCGAAGAAGCGTCAAGCGCGGCACTCGCGATAAAAATTAAGGATCAGCTCGCTGTCGAGGCAGTTGTTCCTAGAACAGGCGATGAGGCGGTGTTATAATAGCGAGAAAGAATGATAAAAGAAGGAAAGCATAAACATCCAGAGCATCTGAAATATAAAATTTGCCTTTCAGGAGCCGCCGAAACCGGCCACTGCAGTCCCTACGCGCTTGAACGCGCCGAAGAGATCGGTAAGGAAATCGCACGGCACGGACTCGTCCTTGTAACAGGTGCGACAACTGGGGCACCCTACTGGGCCGCGAAAGGCGCTAAAGAAGCCGGAGGTATCGTAATCGGATTTTCTCCCGCCGTCTCCGAAAAGGAGCATATAAAAATGGAACTGCCGGTTGATTACCATGATATGATTTTCTATACCGGTTATGGGTTCTCAAGCAGGAACCTTTTGTTGATTCGTTCTGCTGACGCGGTTATCACCGTCTGCGGAAGAATCGGAACATTAAATGAGTTTAGTATTGCCTTTGAAGATGAAAAACCGGTCGGCATTCTCCAAGAATCTGGAGGTATTGCTGATATGATTAAAGAAATTCTCGATGTCGCGCATCGAGGTGCCGCAAAAATCGTCTTCGATGCCGAACCAAAAAATCTCGTCGAAAGAATTATCGAAACCTTAAGTAACAATGAAGAAAAGTAAAAAATCGGTTAAAAAACCGAAAAAAAGTATAAAGCGTCCTAGTAAAAAAGGTCGTAAAACCACACCTAAAAAAGTGGACAAAAAAATCGAAACAAAACCAATCGGAAAAATCACGCACTTCTACGGCGGCATAGGTGTTGCGATTATCAAATTCACAAAACCAGTAAATGTAGGAGATTCAATCCAGATCAAAGGGGCGACAACCGACTTCACGCAGAAAATAAGCTCGATGCAGTTCGATCATAAAGAGATTGAAACAGCGAAAAAAGGACAGGAGGTAGGTATTAAAGCAAAAGATCGAGTGCGTGAAGGGGACGAAATATTCGAAGTAGAGTGAAATTCTATCGTGATGTTATTTTACCAAGCGGCCTTTTAAGCGGCACGATTATCGGTGCTGGCGTTTTCGCTCTGCCCTTTATTTTTAAGAACTCCGGTTTCATAACCGGTTTTTTGTATCTCGTAATATTCGCGGGTATTTTCTCGATCATCTACTTGATGCATGCGGATACGATTATAAAAACCCCGGGCCTTCATAACTACGTCGGTTACGCGAGATTATATTTAGGCAAAGAGGGCTTCTATCTCGCGCTCCTTTCGGCGGTTATTGCGATGTTACTCTCACTTGTTGTGTATCTCGTTCTTTCGATAAGTTTTCTGAATCTGATTTTTGGAGGTGGAGGTGTAGTATATAAAATACTCGTATTTTGGATAATCGGGTCACTCTGCGTCTTTCTAAAAGTAAAAGCAGTCGCGCTCTCGGAAACGCTCATCACGGGCGCAATGGTTTTAATTATTGGTCTAGTATTTATTCTTGGTTTAGGGGGAATAAGTGAAAATACATTTGTGAATGTAAATGTCATAAGTCCGGCGTTTATTTTCCTCCCGTTCGGTCCGGTGCTTTTCTCGCTTGCCGGAAGAAGCGCAATTCCATCGTTGGTTGAATATTTCAAAAAAACAGGGCAGAAATTTGAAAAAATAAAAACTCCAATTATTATCGGCACACTGCTCCCCACGCTTGTCTATACACTCTTTGTTGTCGGAGTATTCGGTCTCTCAAATCAGGTTTCGAGCGACGCCGTAACGGGAATGAAAGAAATAGTTAGCCCGCCACTGATGGCAATAATTGGAATACTCGGTCTTCTTGCGATTATAAGTTCATATATTATGATCGGCCAAAATGTCCGTGATATTTTCGAAGAGGACTTAAAAGTAAAAACGTGGTGGGCGAATGGAATAGTAATATTACTACCACTCGTACTATATATAATCGGCTTTCAAAACTTCCTTCAAATTATCGCGCTGACGGGCGGTATCTTTATTGCCCTCGACAGCATTCTTGTCGTTCTTATCTGGTGGCGCTCGCGCCGGCGGTATGGTTCGGCACTTCTCAAAAAACTGAGTCCAACGCTTGGATACGTTTTGATAATCGCTTTTCTTATCGGAGCCATTTCTGAGGTAATATATTAGAAAGTGGCACTGTTTGCATACCTTATTTTTGCGGCGATTCCCTTCGGGTATCGCACGATACTCTATACATTTGGGGAAAGTTTTAATGAGTATGCGACAATATCTCTCTATGCACGAGATGCGTTACTCGTGCTTCTTATAATCTTTGGGATGAAGCGGCTATGGAGCGCGCGAAAGTTAAAATGGAACGAAGGCCGTCATGTCTGGCTCTCGCTTATACTAGGCACGTGTGCGCTCGTTTCCGTATTCTTTGCGAATGAGAAAGCTCTCGCGCTCTATAATAGCCTAAGGCTCCTGATGCTTATCGGTAGCGCGCTTGTAATAGCCGGACTCCTGCGGGAAAAAGTCATAAAACTAGAAAAGATATGCGCGGTGTTTGCGGGAGGCGCTGTAATACAAGCATGCATCGGATTGTATCAATTTCTTTTCCAAAAAAGTTTAGGCGTGTGGTTTCTAGGGGAGTCATTTCTCAGTTCAGGAATAGACGACATTGCGAAGGTTACTGTGTACGGAGGTAAATTAATTCGCGCATATGGTACATTTCCGCATCCGAATATTCTAAGCGCGTTTCTTGTCATTGGACTGGTGAGTTTTATATATCTTTGGTTCGTAACTCCACGAAAGAGTCTCACCAAGGAAATCGCGATAAGCGGAGGATTGTTTATCACGACCCTCGGTATCGTACTAACATTCTCTCGGGCCGCTTGGGTCGTTGCCACGGCGGCGCTCTTTTTCATTACAATCATAATGCTAAGTGAGTCGCGTCGTCGTGAAAAAGCAATAAATCTCCTCGCGATTATGATTACAGTCGCTTTTGTGTTCGGGTTTTTCTTCTCGCCGCTCATTTTTGAAAGGTCCTCATTAAGTTTTTTTGAGTCCTCAGTAAACCAGCGCCTGCTCTATAACGAAATCGGTCTTGAAATCATTGAGAAAAATATATGGGGCGTGGGTATTGGTAATCAAGTTTTATATTCAATAAATGAAAGAACATACGAAAATTTAGGAATGCCGGAAAAAATGTGGCAACCAGTCCACAATATCTATCTGCTAATCGGTGCAGAACTTGGTATTCTAGGACTCATTATCTTTCTCCGTCTTATTGTTGATATTATCTGGCGATCAAAAGGAAAAGGATCGTTGCTTTTTATTCCTACAACAATGATGCTTGCGCTTCTCTTTTTTGGTATCGCCGATCATTTTCTCTGGACGCTCGAACCAGGACGCTTGATGTTTTGGCTTGTTACGGGAATAATAATGGGTGCTCCGCTCGAAGAAAAGCTGGTTTTAGAAGAAAAAGCGGCTTAAGCCCTCATCGTTCAATGGATAGGACGCAAGATTCCGGATCTTGTAATAGGGGTTCGAATCCTCTTGAGGGCACTACTACTAAGTAACTATAATCAAGCCCCTAAGAGGATTCGAAAGGCGCGAGTATATTCGAGCGCCCCGGACCCCGATCCGCTAGTTAGCGGAGCGGGGGAATCCTCTTGAGGACACAAGAGTAAGTATAAAAAAGGCTTCCCGCAGAGGGTCAGTTAAGATCGAAAAGTGTTATAATCATCGTATAATATAAGCAAAACAGAAAGAAACAATTGTAATGAAAAACTTCTGCTACAAGGCGTTTTACAACCAAAAATCGAAACTGTTTCTCGTTATAAACAACTTTCTCTCTATAGTAATTATTTTTTCTGTTCTCGCGATAATTCTCGAATCGATCCCCTCACTGCATAAATACGTAACAAGTTTTCTCTATATTGAATATATTTGTGTTGCGATATTCTCAGTTGAATATATTGGAAGAGTCATAGGCGCGCCCAAAAAACACGAATATATATTCAGCTTTTTTGGCCTTATCGACATTGTCTCAATTATCCCGACACTCTTAGGAGCTGGTTACCTCGCGCCGTTAAAACTTACGAGAGAATTGAGAATTCTGAGGTTTTTGAGAATCCTGCGGTTGATCAAAGTTATCCGCGTTGAGAATCATCAAAGCCGCAAGGGGACATCGGAGGTTTATAAACTTGATTTCGGGATATACATCGCCGCCTTTATCTCGGTTGTGGTGATTCTGGCGAGCCTGCTCCACGCGCTAGAACATAACAATCCCGGTTTCGAAAGTATCCCGATAACAATTCTTTGGATAGTCGGCGTTGTGCTGGAAAATCCTGCTGTAAGCATCTTTCCTCAAACATACGCAGGTGTTGTCATTACATTATTGGCTCGTCTGACAGGCCTTGTTCTCTTCGGTGTTATTATTCACTTCGTGGGAATATTCATCAGGCGGCTCTTGCTGGGAAACAAAAAAATTTCTCGGGAACGGATCGATGATAGTGAATCATTATAGTTATGGAAACGTACTATCAAGAAAGCTCTGAGGAGTTAAAACCAGGAGAAATAAAACAGGCGGTAAAAAAGGTGCTTGAAAGTCCCGAGGAGGTAAAAGCGATAGTAGAAAAAGTAAAAGATATTTTTAAAGAAGAAAAGGAAGAGTTAGAAGACGAGGACGTTAAACTGGCAATAGAGGATCGACCCGAAGATCCTGATTTTCCATTCGCGATACTGATTGTTGCCGTATTAAAAGATATTATCGACTTCGGGCTTGAGTTAACATTGGTCGGAATTATTTTCACAAAAATACTTTCATTTATTTTTCTGATTATTCTATTTCTCTGGTGTCATAATAAAATAAGTGGTAAGTGGTGGAAAAAAAGAATGATAGGGTGGATTTGGAAAAGGTATATAGCTGTCGTCATCCTAGAACTCATGCCGTTTTTCGTAATAATACCCGCAAATGTGATCCTCATATTGATGGCGCATCATAAAGAGAAAAAGGTAGTCAAACTCTTTGATCTGCTCCTAGAAGAATTAAATAAAGCTGGCGTTACAAAAGGAATGTAAAGTTTCGTAGTAATTAAAAACAATATAAGGTAAGCTAAAAAAGTACTAATATTCAGTTAAAAAAACGGTAATAGTCGCACGCCGTAGAAAGTAAAAATGAAAACACAAATTCAAATGCAAGAAAATCAACAACCTTCTACGGAACCACAGCAAATGCCTGTGGAACCACAAATGCAACCTGAGGAAAACACTCCAGTAATGCCGGCAGAGGAGAAACCTCAACAAATGCCTACGGAAATGCCACCGCAAGAACCTCAAGATCCCAAAGAAGATCAAGAGGCATAGCCAAGCTGTTAAGTTAGTTAAAGCAAAACTACTCCTGGGTACGTGGAGTAGTTTTGCTTTATATAAAGGATTAGAACTAAAAGTGCTGAAATCAGAACTTCACGATATAATAATATAAAGGATGCCAATCATTACGGAAATTACACTTATCGTTGCCCTCGCGGCATTTTTAAGTATTATTGCGCATTGGCTAAAACAGCCAACGATAATTGGATATATCGCGGCCGGGCTCTTAATCGGACCACTCGGATTTATTGAGCTCAACAATCTTGAGGTAGTAAATTCGCTTGCGAAAATTGGTATCGCGCTCCTGCTTTTCCTTGTAGGACTCGAAATAAATATTAAAGAAATCCGCTCCGTCGGAAAAGCGGCGGTGTATACAGGTCTTGGCCAAGTTATTTTTACATTTTTAATTGGTTTCGGACTAGCAAAAATTCTCGGATTTTCATTAGTTGTCGCGGCATATATTGCCATTGCGCTTACGTTTTCCTCAACGATTATTATCATTAAACTCCTCTCCGACAAAAGAGAACTCGATACACTTTATGCAAGAATTGTTGTCGGATTGCTTCTAATACAAGACCTCATCGCGATTCTCGCGCTTATTATCCTACCGGGAATCGTCGGCGACTCGCAGGGTAATGAAGGTGGAGTAAATTGGATAAATCTCGGAATGATACTTATAAAAGGAGGAGCGCTTTTCGGGGCAACGCTTTTTATTGGGAAAAAAGTATTGCCGAAACTTTTCGATTTCATAAGCAATTCTCAAGAAACACTCTTTGTCGCAAGTCTTGCCTGGGGCCTAGGGGTTGCCGCCATCGTTGCAAGTCCGCTCATCGGTTTTTCAATCGAAATCGGCGGTTTTCTTGCCGGCCTTGCGCTTGCAAGCTCAGGGTATCACTACCAAATCAGCGCGCGAATCAAACCGCTTCGTGATTTCTTTATAATTCTCTTTTTCGTAATCTTAGGAAGCCAAATGACAATTGGTGGCACAACAGAACTCATAAAACCGGCAATTATTCTTTCACTCTTTGTCTTAATCGGAAATCCGCTCATTATGCTCTTTATAATGGGGGCCCTTGGATATCGGGCCCACACCTCGTTTAAAGCAAGTATCACAGTCGCTCAAATCTCAGAGTTTAGTTTAATCCTTGCGTTTCTCGGTCTAGAGTTGGGACACCTTGAGGAGAGCCACGTAGCACTAATTACAATCGTAGGTCTTATTACAATCGTTGTTTCTTCATACCTCATCACTCATGGTGATGCTCTCTATAAAATACTAAGAAAAGGCCTTAAAATTTTTGAAATACGCGGAAAACTTATTGAAAAAACAGGAATAGTCAGAGGATTGAAAAATCATATTGTCATAATCGGCGCCGATCGAATGGGGTCTATGATTGTTGAAACGCTCAAAGAAAAAAAGGCGAACTTCGTAGTCATTGATTTTAACCCGAGTGTATGGGAACGCCTGAAAAGTGAACGGGTTCCAAGTATCTATGGAGACGCGAACGATGAAGAAATTCAGGAACAAGCAAAGCTCGAAAACGCCCGTGTTATTATATCAACCGTACCAACGCTCGAGGACAACCTCGCGATTCTTGAATATATGAAGAAAAATAATCCGCAATCAAAAGTAATAATGACTGCGGAAAATAGTATGCGTGCTAAAGAGTTGTATGAAGAGGGCGCTGACTATGTGGTTATTCCTCAACAAATGAGCGGTAAGTATCTTGCCGAACTCGTGAATGATAATGGAAATATCACAAATCTGATGAAGTTAAGAAATCACGAAAAATGAAAATCATAGCTGATCTTCACATCCACTCTCCCTACGCCCGCGCCGTCTCAAAAGAAATGACGCTCGAGAATCTCGACGCCTGGGCAGGCGACAAAGGTATTACAATTATGGGTACTGGAGATTTCACGCATCCTAAATGGCTGAAGGAAATTAAAGAGAAACTCGAACCAGCCGAACCCGGCCTCTTTAAAGTAAAAGCGGCTCATAAGGTGAAAAATATGAAAGGTAAATTTTCCGATACGCGCTTTATGCTCACAACCGAGATTTCAAGTATCTATAAGCGCGGCGGCAAGGTGCGAAAAGTTCACAATCTTCTATTTGTCCCTGATGTTGAAACAATCGAAAAAATCTACCGATCGCTTTTAATGCGCGGGGCAAACTTGCACTCAGATGGTCGCCCAATTATTGGTATCGATTCCGAAGATCTTCTAAAGACAACGCTTGAGGCGAATCCCGAGGCCCTCTTCATACCCGCGCACGCCTGGACACCATGGTTCTCAGTCTTTGGTTCGATGTCGGGCTTTGATTCACTCGAAGAATGTTTCGGCGACAACACAAAATATGTCTATGCGATCGAAACAGGTCTCTCAAGTGACCCGCCGATGAATTGGCGCATCTCAAAACTAGACAAAATTGCGCTGATTTCAAACTCAGATTCACATTCCCTCCAACGCATTGGTAGAGAAGCGAATGAATTCGATATTAAACCTTCCTTTAATGCGCTCGCAAAAGCACTCAAAGAAAAGAATCCTAAAAATTTTCTACGCACCCTCGAATTCTTTCCCGAAGAAGGCAAATATCACTATGACGGTCATCGTGTCTGTAAAAAATGCCTCGCTCCAAGCGAAACAAAGAAGCTCGAGGGAAAGTGTCCCGTCTGTGGTAAACCAGTCACTGTTGGTGTTATGAATCGGGTTGACGCGCTCGCCGATCGTCCCGAAGGATTTAAAGACGAAAAGAAGGTAGGGTACAAAAATATGATTCCGCTTGATGAAATCATCGGCGAAGCCTTTGATGTAGGCCCAACAAGTAAACGCGTCAAAGAGGAATATAAAAAAATGATTATCGCGCTTGATACAGAGCTGAAAATTCTTTTCGAGGCAAGCGACAAAGAACTAAAAGAAGCTGGTACTAAAACTGAAGTGATTGAAGGCATTCTCCGTGTTCGCGAAGGCGAGGTTCGTATTGATCCCGGCTATGACGGCGAATACGGAAAAATAAAAATCTTTGAAGAAAAAGAGCGCGCTTCTTTAAAAACACAAAACCCTCTGTTTTATTAAAATTAATTGCCTATTTACCAATCTTCAGAACTAGACAGCGAAAAAAATGGTTGACAGTGTAAAGTGAATGTAAAAAGGAACACGATTATGACATACCCTCGAAAACACAAAATATGGAACGCGCTGTACAAGGGAACAATTGCGTTCCATACACTCATCACAGTATACGTAATTGTGGTTTTTCTCCTGGCTACTACAAATCTCTGGACAAAAATACCAGGATTAAGATCAGTGAGCATTGTGATTATTACAGGCATCTTTATAAGCCAAGTCATTAACAAATTCGACTGTTTACTAACGGAATTCCAGAATCATCTCGCGAACAGACTGGGTGAAGAAAAGATCGAAAGATTTAGCGGATACCTATTGAAAAGTCTAGGAATTAACATACGACAGCGAATAATAGACATCTTCCATGTGATTACTATGGCCGGAATATTTTTCGCCTACATCGTCTACTAACATAACGAACAATGACTTACGAAGAAGGATTAACACTACTCCATAAACACGTAAAAAACGAAAGCCTCATAAAACACTGTATTGCCGCAGGTATCATAATGCGTGCGCTCGCAAAGAAATTTAATGAAGATGAAGAAAACTGGGAGTTAACAGGACTCCTCCATGACCTTGATTGGGAAGAAACTCAAAGCACGCCCGAAAAGCACTCTCTCGTCGCCGTTGAATATCTAAAACAAACAGATTGTCCGCCGGAAATAATTGAAGCGATCCGAATTCACAATCACAACCACGGGCTTGAACCGAAAACACTCCTCGAAAAAGCCATTTATTGTGCCGAAGAATTAACAGGCCTTATTGTCGCCTCAGCCCTCGTCCAACCCGACAAAAAACTAGCCTCTGTCAAAGCTGAATCCGTACTAAAAAAGTTTAAAGTTCCCTCATTCGCAAAAGGAGTAAATAGGGAAATTATCTTGAAATGTAAAGAATTCTTGGGAATTGAACTCGAGGAACTTATAAAAATTGAGCTCGTAGCAATGCAGGCTCGACCTGCGGAAGTCGGTCTCTAAGGCGCCCTCTGGTATAATGGGAAGTATGAACTTCGCTATTGGATATTGCCTATACCGGGCAGGGTATGAATGTGTAGTCTTTGTAAAGCGATGGTATGGAGAGGGATTGAGGACCATAGTCCAAAAATGTATCGCAATACTCGAAAGACTTGATCAAACACTCGCTTTAAAAATAACGGCAAAAAATCTTATTGAGCCACTCTACAAAGACAAAACATTCCTAGGTTATCTACTCGGCTTTGTACTGCGAGCAGGAAGAATTATCGTTAGTGTCATCATCTATAGCGGCGTAGCGGCCGTAGGGAGTATTGTGTGCTTCCTATGGCTCGCGCTCCCGCTTTTTATTGTGTATCAAATAGTCATAAACTATGAACTCACCGGAAACCTATTATAAAGACCCCCGATTTGAAATGACTATTATTGGCCGTACAGTTGTACGGGTGTTTTCAAGTATCGTCTACATTATCCTGACAGCGATTGCGCTTATCTTCATACTCTCAGGAATTGAATGGCTAAGCTGGAGCGCCGCGTTAATCGCTCTTTTTCTATTCGAAAAATTAACTCGCCATAACCATTCCGACCGTCAAATAGGGGACGGGAAGGAAGTAGAAAGAATAAATCTTGCACAATACATAACGCCACGCGCAAACCGTCTTATATATGCCGTGTATGATAAATCATTGCTCGTTGGAGGAAATTTTTTCCTGCAGTGTTTTAAGAACATAATAGACGAACCAGAGGTAAGAGAGCTCTTTGAACGGCTCAATATTCCAATAAAAGAAGTTGAACAGAAATGCGAGACGTATCTTAAAGAAACCGCTTCCGAGAAAAACGAAAAAGAAGATCTGAACGCAAAAGTAAAACGCCTTGTCCAGGCGGCGTTTGAAAGCGCGCGACAAGATAAAAGCCCCACGATTGATATAAGTGAATTACTATCAGGTTTGTCGGTGCTTGAAGAAAGTAAAATTCAAAGGCTTCTAAGCATATTTAATATCGAAAAAGAAGATATAGGGAAAGTAATTATCTTTACGCGTTTTCGCCGGAAGTTTCAGAAGATAACAGTACCTCATCTGCTAAGCGGTTTCCGGCACCACGAACACAAAATTCGGCATCGGATTATGAATAGAGCATGGACGGCACGGCCAACTCCTACACTCGACGCGGTAGGAAGAGATATAACAGACGAGGCGCACGCCGGTCGTGCGGGTTTTCTCATTGGTCACGAAAAAGAATATCGCCGCCTTATTGATATTCTTGCAAATATCGAAAAACCCCGCGCAATACTTGTAGGAGAGCCTACAATTGGTAAAGAAACGATTGTTGAACACTGTGCTCTTGAAATAGTTGCGGACAAAATCCCACAAGAGCTTTTTGATAAGAGAATTGTCGCCCTTGATATACGCCGTCTTGTAACGGGGGCAAATCAGGACGAAATCAGAAAACGCGTTAGTGTGGTATGTGAAGAAATAGTAAGAGCGGGAAATATTGTGCTCTACATACCCGATATGCATAATCTTGTAAAAATCAATGTTGACACCGCGCTAAGCCTTGCGGATCTTCTCTTGCCGCTTATAGAAGAATCACGGATTCAAACAATCAGCACAACAACAAAAGAGGGGTATAAAGAATTCTTAGAACAAAGAACAAGCATCCCAAGCTCCTTTGAAATGATAGAAGTTGAGGAAATAAGCGAAGCAGATGCGATAAAAATATTAATTTATCAAAGCCTGGTTATCGAGAAGCAATATAAATGTTTTATTACCTATAAGGCGATAAAAAATGCTGTAGCACTTGCAAGGCGGTATGAGAACGACAGACCGCTCCCGCAATCAGCGATTGGTCTGCTCCTTGAAACCGTTACGGACCTAAGAAATAAGGACGAGTATAGAGTAACAGCTGAAGCGGTTGCTGAAACCGTGGAGCGGCGCACAGGAATTCCTGTAAGTGGAACAAAAGAAGGGGAAGCAAGAAAACTACTGAATCTCGAAGAGCAAATTCATAAATCGGTAATTGGTCAGGACGAAGCTGTGAAAGCTGTTGCGAACGCTCTTCGAGAATATCGAAGCGGTCTTAAGGGAAAAGATCGCCCGATTGCAAGCTTTCTCTTTGTCGGTCCGACAGGAGTAGGAAAGACCGAACTCGCGAAAGCTCTTGCGAAAAACCAGTTTGGCTCAGAAGAGGCTATGTTACGTTTCGATATGACAGAATACCAGGAACAAAAAAGTATTGAACGATTGATCGGCTCGCCGGATGGCAAAACAACAGGATTGTTGACTGATGCGGTACGGGAAAGACCGTATAGTCTTATTCTTCTTGATGAATTCGAAAAAGCTAACCCTGAACTTGTAAACGTGTTTCTCCAAGTGTTCGACGATGGTCGCCTAACAGATAGCCATGGAAGAACAATTGGTTTTGAGAACGCAATCATCATCGCGACCTCAAATGCCCACTCGGAACTTATTAAAACGGAAATTGAACGCGACATTCCAATGAAAGATATCACAGAAAAAGTAAAAGAACGCCTCACGGATTACTTCAGACCGGAGCTTCTCAATAGGTTAAGTGGGATTATTGTTTTTAAAACTCTTTCAAGGGACGAAGTAAAACAAATCGCAAAGTTGGCAATTGTTGAAATACAAGAAATTCTTGCGCTCACACAGCATGCCACGCTTGAAGTTAATGACGTGGTAATTGAAAAGATTGCTGGATGGGGTTTTGATCCGGTCTACGGTGCCCGGCCGCTACGTCGCGTAGTTGAGGAAAAAATAAAAAACCCCCTCTCGGAAATAATCCTAAAAGGACAACTGCGAAACGGCGCTAAAATAAACGCGGAGTTAAGGGAAGAAGATATACAGTTAAAAATCGAAAATCAAGACTAATGGAAAAAGAAATTTCAGCAGGCTTCGTTGTTGTAAGAGAAACCCTAGAAGGACCAAAATTTTTATTACTCTATCACGGCGGGGGGTATTGGAATTTTCCAAAGGGCAAAATTCAGGCCGAGGAAGGAAGTATTCAAGCCGCGTTTCGAGAAACACTTGAGGAAACTGGTTTAAAAAGCCGAAATCTTCATATTGAACGGGGGTTCAAAGCATATGAAAAGTTCACATTCTTCAAGAAGGAAAGAAAGAAAGTTTTTAAAATTGTTATCTTCTACCTTGCAAAAACAAGCGAACAGCAAATCTCCATCTCTCCACGAGAGCACGAAGGGTATGGGTGGTTTTTGTATAAAGACGCGAAAAAAATAGTCGCAAGACATAAAGACACGGGAGAACTTCTCGAGAAGGCGTACAAGTTCTTAAAACAGAGGCAAGAACCTAGTAATACAATTAAAAGTGAAGAAACAAAAACTGACAAAATTCACGCTCAAGGTCTACCAGATAGTAAAAAAGATACCAAGGGGCGAGACACGAACATATAAAGAAATAGCGAAAAACGTTGGAAGTCCAGGCGCCTATCGAGCCGTTGGGAACGCCCTAAATAAAAATCCCGATCCGAAAAGAATTCCGTGCCACCGGGTTATAAGAAGCGATGGGCGGATTGGGGGATATAAATGGGGAACGAAAACGAAAGAAGCGTTGCTTAAGAAAGAGATTTAAGGAGCGCCTTAAAAGTTGCGGGTTCGTGTTCTGCGAGATCCGCGAGAATCTTCCGATCAAGTTGAATATCTTTATCCTTGAGGGCTTTAATAAACGTGCTGTATTTCATCCCCTCGAGCCTGACAGCCGCGTTAATCTTAGTAGTCCAAAGCCGGCGATAATCGCGCTTTTTTTGTTTGCGTCCTTGAAACGCGTGCGTCCACGCGTGAATAAGAGCTTCATGTGCCGCTCGTACTTTTGATTTGCGGCCCCAGCGGTAACCCTTTGTATACTTTAAAATTTTTCGGCGCTTTTTAACTGAAAGCGTACCTCGTTTAACGCGTGTCATAGTGATCCAAGATAAACCTTAAAAAGCTTTGTGTTAATACTATTAACCGCGACAGCCGAACGTTTTTGACGTATCTGTTTTCCGGTCTTTTTAGCGCGAAAATGATCTTGGGCCATGCTCCGGCGCATAAGCTTGCCTCGTTTCGTAATCCGTATTCTTTTTACAGCGCTCTTTTTTGCCATAGTAAAAAATTGAGCCCATGAGAGCGACTGTCTCACAAGCTAACAAATATGCAAGAAGGATTCTACGATACTGTGGCTAATTTTGCAAATCGTGGCCTAAAATCGCTCTAGGTACTGATATGAACAACAAGACCTCGTCCACCCGGCTTAACCGTCTGGACAATCTTATGAGGCACGGTAATCATACCTAAAAACTCTCGAAGTTTTTGTTCAGCCCAAGGCCTATTTGCCTTTTCTCGTCCACGAAGCGTAAGTGTTATCTGAACACGATGTCCTTTTGCTAAAAACCCTTCAAGTTTCTTGATTTTAGTGATCATATCGTTCTTCGCCGCCCGACCGCTCACCTGGACCTCCTTCATATTAAGTACCTTAACCCGTTGTTTCTTAAACTCCTTTTCTTTTTGATAACGATATTTATCAAAACTCATAATCCGGCACACAGGCGGCTGTGCGCCAGGAACAATCTCAATAAGATCAAGATTTAAGGCGTACGCCTTCGAAAGGGCTTCTTGAAGCGACAAAAGGCCAAGATTTTGGCCTTCTTCATCGAGGACGCGAACTTCAGGTGCCTTTATGTGGTTGTTGATCCGTAAATTCTGAATAGCTGTAGAAATAATAGGAAACTAAAACTAAAAAAACAAGCTAGAAGTATAAATGCAGAACCATTTTTATTAATGCTTGCACCGCGAAGTCCTGTAAGGAAGGTGGTGCTTGCACCGCGAAGCCCTGTAAGGAAGGTGGTGCTTGCACCGCGAAGCCCTGTAAGGAAGGTGGTGCTTGCACCGCGAAGCTCACGAAGTGAGCGAAGTGGTGGAGGTGGGGAGAATCGCACTCCCGTCCGAAATAAAAACAAAGAAACATCTACAAGCGTAGTCTGATTAAATGAAAGGGTAGAAGCTCAAATCAGACAAAAAACTTCTAACCTTATGACGTGCATGGTCCTCTGTCGCTACGTCAAGGCGAAAGAGTAAGCCTCAATATAACACCGGTATTCGCAAAGAGGCATACGCGAGCCGATGGCCAGTTAAGCGTAAGCTAAAGCTGGCTGTCGATACTGTGATGTAGCACGTATCAGTTTCGGAGCTTTTAAAGAGTTCTCCGAGCTCTGCTTGCAATCTCTTTGTAAAGTACTTCGTCGAAGCTCATCACCCCCATTACAGAACCCGTCGAATCTCTCGGTCAACCTCGTGCTTCTTAATCGTCGCTCGTTTGTCGGTATTCTTTTTCCGTTTCGCGAGTCCGAGTTCAATCTTGATTTTGCGGTGTTTACTATAGACTTTTAGAGGCGCTAAAGTCAAACCACTCTTATCGAGCTTTCCGGTTAAATATTTTATTTCTTCACGGGTTAAAAGTAACCGTCGTGTTCGTTTCGAATCATATCCTTCGGGAGTGTTATTCGGTTGATACGGCGGTATGTCGGTGTTTAAAAGATATGCCTCCCCGCCGCGGATAAGCGCGACCGATCCCGCGAGATTAACCCGCCCGTTCCGTATTGCCTTAGTCTCAAATCCTAATAATTCCAACCCTGCCTCAAAAGTCTCAAGGATTTCGTAATCAAACCGCACCTGCCGATTGTCTTGATAAACGCCCATACAAGATCTAGTATACGGCAGTCAGAGGGAAAGGAAAAAGTCTAAAGCCGATGAACGCAAATAAAGAAAAGGGGTTGAGAGGAGAGGCAAAGTTCCGAACAACGCTCGACTACCACAAAATCCCATATCTAAGAATCGACCAGGAAAAAAACACACCTCAAGAGAGTGTCGCATAAGGACCGTTGTGTGACCCCCTTTATTATTGAGCTATTTCTTGCTGTCCATTAACCTCTGGAGCTGACTCGACGTTGGCCTCAATCGCTTGTTTCTCCTTTTCTTTTTGTTCTTTCCAAACCTTGAGCTGAGGAATTATTTCCTCGATATTCTCAATACTTTGAAAATCGTAATAAACATTTTCATCAATCAAAAGCGCGGGAAGTGTATTCTCGATCTTGTTAATAGAAACAAGCGTCGCAATCGCGGCCACGTCAAGGTTATAGTCAAATGAGTAAACGCGTAGCTCGGGGTAATCCTCGCGGAGCTTTGTAAGCACAAGTCCTTGCCGTCGGCATTCATCGCAGTCCTTGCCGTAAAAATAAACAATAAAAACATTTTGAGTACCACACTTCTCGCGGACTCTGTTCATGAGTAAGTAGTCTTTAATCTCAAGAAGTGAGTATGTCTTTTTAAGCGTCAAAACCTCAGGATCATCGGCATTACGGCTCTCCTCAGCAAATGAGAGTTTCTCGCCAAGTGCGCCAAGCTCTCTCGAAAGGGCGGTGCCGCTCACATCTTTACAAGAAAACTGCTCAAGAAGCGCCGTCTGTACCTCTGAGGAAAGAATATCGAGTGAAATCTGCTCTTGAACGGAACGAATTTCCTCAACTCGTTTATTACTAAGATAGGTACTAAAAGAAATAGCCGTAAAAAAGATAGCCGCTGTGATAAAAAGAACAAAAATATACTTTTTCCAATCAATTGTCTGCATAGTCATTTATCGCCAGGTGGTCTTTCGTGAAAAAACAGTATTAAAAAGAGCGTGTGATATCCAAAACGGAACAATAAGTCCGTAAAGAAAGAGAAAGTAGAAAAGGTCAAGAGAAAAATGAAAGCGACCCTCTGTCATTCGTCGCGCGAGAACGAGAATAGATACGATAAGCCCGACGCTAAAAACGGTTAAAAAAAGAGAGGGACTTGTGTGAACAAAAAACCAGTCAAAAGAAAAACCGAGATCTGGCCCAACAGTTATAAACTTTATAAGACCGTCATAAGCTCGCGCGATATTCGTCGAAGTTAGTATGAGAAGGAGTAAGATGGAAGAAAAAATTGAAATTATCGCCATCGGAAGAACATAAAATCCGATGTTGCCATAACGCTTATTAAAAATCAAAAACTTGTAATCCAGAGAATTATTAAGAAATCCGTACGTCCACCGGAGACGTTGTTTATAAAGACTTCTGAGAGTTTTCGGAACAACGGTATGTACGTACGCGTTATGGGCGTTGACTATCTTCAAACGATTCGTCTGCATACGAAGAGCGAGCTCAAGATCTTCGGTAAGATGAGCGTGTCGATAATCTCCAATCTTACGAAAAACCTCGGTTCGATAAATAGTAAAAGGTCCCGGCGTCACGAAAATAGCGCCAAGAAAATGAAGCATCTTTCGGTAAAAAATACCCCAAGTGTATTCAACCTTTTGAATAAGCTCGATAACCGTTCGTGGCTTATAAACTCGAACAGCAGGCGTAACAGCCATTGTTTCAGAGTCATTAAAGTACTTCAGTATCGTTTTCAAAGTGCCCGGCTCAACAAATGAGTCCGCGTCAAGACAACCGACTAATTCGCTCTCTACATACTGAAGGCCGTAGTTAAGAGCGGTATGCTTGCCCCCGTTTGGTTTCGAGTAAACTCGTACACGAGAATTGTTCTTAAACCGGTGAAGAGCACGAAGCGTCCCATCGACACTGCCGTCGTCAACAATGATGATATCAAGCTTATCTTTCGGATAATCAAGACGAAGTAAAGAAAAAATCGTCTTAGGAATAGTCGTTTCTTCATTAAAACAAGGAACAATAACAGTAACAGTCGGAAATCGGGCAAGATCCTGTTGAATGCTTTCCTGTCGTAAAAGCGGTCGTTTTTCAAAATACGTGATAAGCAAAAAAACCTCGAAGTAAAGAGAAAAGAAAAGAGAAATATAAATGATTGTTTGTGAAATGTCGTTAAACACGCGCAGTCATCTTATCCTATATATCCGCACTTTTTCAACCCAAAAGCTTCTAGCCCAGTATTAAAGAAACTAGATACGCATTAAAGATATTAATTGGTATACTATCAAATTATATGAAAATCCTTGTTACCGGCGCAGCCGGATTTATTGGCTCTCATCTTGCCGAGCGGTTAAAAGATAATGGACACGATGTTCTTGGAATTGATTGCTTCACACCCTACTATGCAAAATCTCTAAAAGAACTGAATGCTAGAGACGTTGAAGAAAAGGGCATAAAGATCTTAAATCTCAATCTCGCAAAAGATGATCTCTCGGAGGCAATTAAAAATGTTGAGATTGTTTACCACCTAGCCGCCCAGCCAGGCATCTCGGCAAGAACGCCCTTTGAAACGTATCTCGAAAATAACATCATCGCGACGTATAAATTGTTAGAATCGTTACAGAACTCTCCATCACTGAAACTTTTCGTAAATGTAGCAACCTCTTCCATTTATGGCGCTCACGCGATGGACAATGAAGAAACCGCGCCAAAGCCAACCTCGCAGTATGGCGTAACAAAACTCGCCGCCGAGCAAATGGTTTTATCGTACGGAAGGGATAAAGAATTTCCGGCTTGTTCGTTTCGTCTCTTCTCTGTCTACGGCGAACGTGAACGGCCAGAAAAGCTCTATCCGAAACTCATTGACGCGATTTTAAACGACAAAGAATTTCCGCTCTTTGAAGAAAGCGAAAAACATCTAAGAAGCTACAGTTATATAAAGGATATTATTGATGGATTTATGGCAGTTCTTGATAACGTCGAAAAGTGCAAAGGAGAAATCTTTAATATTGGTTGCGACACCGCGATAACCACAGGGGAAGGAATTAAGATTGTGGAGGATGCTATCGGAAAGAAAGCAAAAATCATCGTGAAACCAAAACGACCCGGTGATCAGCTTGAGACGCACGCGAATATCGAGAAAGCGAGAAAAATTCTTGGATATAATCCAAAAACAAAACCAGAAGAAGGTCTGAAAAGGGAAGTAGAATGGTTCAAAGAAAAGATCTGGAAGAAAATAGAACTGTATCCACCTCAATAAAATATCTAATTAGGAAACAATAAAAAACCTCAAAAAGGTGCCACGTAGGAAAGCTTATGCGACAAAAACCGTGTCAATAATAACCGATATCAGATAAGCAAGAAGAGCGATTTAATCTATCTAATAGAAAGGTGTTGAAAATAAGTACGAGCCGGTAATTTACAAAAATGGATTCTATAAACTCGATCGTAATATTTTATAAGAAATTCTATAAAGTACTTTTTTCTTAAGTCATGTTTTTTAAAAACACTAAAACAACTTAGTCAGTTACGAGTACTTCGGATGATGAGCGAATTATGATGCATCTTATTTTGGACAACGTGGATTATCGTATTTCGCTACCTCATTGTCAATCTGATTCTTCGTACGGCTGTGGAAGTTTCAAAAAACTTCCATGGATTATGTCAATAAGCCCGGAGTCTGTAAAAAAGATCTCCCGTAGTAACCAAAAATTGTGGAGCAGTAAGGGCTCTGCCAACGTATTAGAAACTTACACAAAATGTCGCAAAAAGGATAGTGTGTGACCAGTTAAGAGAAGTCTTATTGTATAATTATTAGGTAATGTTCGGCAGTCTAAGCTACCGCCAGTTATTCATCTTACTCTTGACCCTCATCTATATTTCCTTTTTGGGGTTATTTTTATTTCTTTATATCAGTGGGCAAAGAGACACGACTCTCAACTTAACAAGCAATTCTTACGGCATTATGTCCTTACTCGGCGGGCTTTACGGCGTTTTTGTGGTAGCTCGCCACTGGGGTGGTTTTAAAAGCGATGTAGGCAAAGCCGTAACCTTCTTTTCCATTGGTCTCATTGTTTGGTCGGTCGGCTTCTCCATCTATCTTTATTACAATCTTGTACTGCAGGTTGAAGTTCCTTATCCTTCCTGGGCTGACGCTGGCTTTTTCCCTGCCTACGCCTTGTGGGCTATCGGTATGGTGATGCTCTCCAAGGCTACTGGCGCTAAATTCGGTCTCCGTAAGCTTGGCGGCAAAGCTCTGTTGCTTTTAGTCCCCGTCTCAATTGCCGCCGCCTCCTACTACCTGCTTATTATTGTGGCGCGCGGGGGAGTGGTCGATTTTGAACAGGATCTCATAAAGATATTTCTCGACATAGGCTATCCCTTATGGGATGTCATCATTCTGACCATAGCCATACTTATTTACGGACTTTCTTATAGATATTTCGGAGGCAAGTATCGTCTACCTATTTATATAATTCTAGGAAGCTTCGTTATTAATTACTTCGGTGATTTCTCTTTTTCTTACACCACAACCATTGGAAGTTACTACAACGGAAGTTTTGCCGATGTTATGTTTGCGACTACGATGTATCTTATCTCGGTTGGGATTGCCCTCCTCGACCCGCGCTCGGTTTCTATATACCTGAGCGATGCAGTTAAAGGTAATCAGTATCAATTAGCTTCAAGGATAATAAAGGAACAAGTTGCCATAATCGGCCCGGTAGCCTGGGGAGAAGCTCAAGAAGTCGATGGTTTAAGCATCGATGTGAGCCGCGGAGAAGTATATATAACCGGCAATAGAAAAGAAGTTTTAGACAGACTTATTTCGAGATACGAACGACTGTTTGGAAGGGCCTCACTCGAAGTTTGTCGTGAAGCTATTCGCCCGGTTGTTTCTCAAATTCCTGCGGAGGAAATCCCGGAGAGGTTGAGGTAGCTTGCATAACCCTGTCGCCTTAGGGAGGTTGTGCGACTGAATGTGTTTAATGAAGTCGCCACAAAAAACTGCCCATCAAAAGTCTAATGAGAATAAAGCAACTTTCCAGTCAGAATTTTTCGTAGAGACTAGTTCCTATGAAGTTTCAGATAATGAATCAGTAGACTACCAGCGGGTTCTCTATTCCTGTTACAAAGCGCGATCTTACCCGATATTCTTTGTGTATAATGCCCCGACAAATCCGTTAAACCCTTGCTCGCACCCCGTAATTGAACTGATTCACAGCTCGTGAGAACTTCTGCCGGCTCTTCGAGACCGACGGCGGAATTATGAAAAGGGGTATGTCGTAGTTCAACAAAAATATCAAAAAAGGAATCAACTGGACAGGGAGCCATCGCTCTTCGTGCCGGTCGCAAACAACGAGCAGGTTGTTCGGCGGTCCGTGTGTTCTTCTTATCCTGAAGCCCATTTTTTAGTTTTAGACTGATCTCACCAAAAATTGGATCGGAGCCCACAAGATTCATACTTACAATTTCCGTCTCGATATCAGGTAAACCGTCTCCATCCACATCTGCGATGTCATTATTCTTTCCATCAAGGTTCCCGACTATCCTCTTAACTATTTCGGTACGAGGTCTGGCTTTTAAGTTAAGCTGAATTATTGCTTCTGCCTGATAGGAAACCTCAGGCAAAGGGGAAGCCGCGAGTGTTGAGGAAACAGAGAGGAATAAAAGGGAAGATATAGTTAGGATAATTTTTAAGAATTTCATAGAATTTCTCGATTTCTCTACAAAGAAGAATCTTCACCCGATCATACGCCCTTAGATCTTCCTGTCAAATCTTCACGTAGACGCGCACCAAATCGCGTTAGGTTGACGCTGTAAGTAGGTTTAAAAAAGAGTTATAAAGACAGAGGTATAATATACTAACTCTATGAAACTTCTCTTCTCCTATCTTAAAAAGTATAAAAAGATGCTCTTAGGCGCCTTGGCGCTTGCCGCAGTGAATCAATTCTTCTCGCTCCTCGATCCCCAAATCTTCCGCATACTCGTAGACGATTATGCGACTAAATTCTCAGAGCTTTCAAAAACAGAATTCTTACAAGGAGTTGGACTCTTAATGGGCGCGTTTATGGGCGTGGCGCTTGTCTCGCGGATCGCGAAGAATTTCCAGGACTATTTCGTCAATGTCATCACCCAACGGGTAGGAGCGAGGCTCTACGGAGATGGAATCGCGCATGCTCTCTCGCTTCCCTACGCGGTGTTTGAGGATCAACGATCAGGAGAACTTTTGCAGAAACTTCAAAAAGCGCGCACAGACGCACAAAATACGATTGCAAGCGCGGTTAATGTCGTCTTCCTTTCGATGATAGGGCTTCTTTTTGTGGTCATATACGCGTTTACCGTAAACTGGATGATCGGACTTGCGTATCTCCTTATCATTCCTTCTCTCGGTGGAACAATGTTTGCTATCAGCCGCCGCATCAAAGAAGCGCAGAAACGGATAGTAAAAGAAACAGCAGAGCTTGCCGGATCCACCACCGAAACACTCCGTAATGTTGAGTTGGTTAAAAGTTTGGGACTTGAAGAACAAGAGACGAGGCGTCTGAACGAAGTGAATGAGCGCATCCTTGATCTGGAGTTGAAAAAAATCAAACTTGTACGTGCGCTTTCCTTCGTGCAGGGAACGCTGGTTAATGCGATGCGTGCCGCTATTATGTTCCTCATGCTCTGGCTTATTTTTTCGCAGGCAATCAGCATGGGAGAATTCTTCAGCCTGCTCTTCTATTCGTTTTTTATCTTCAATCCATTGGCAGAGTTCAGCCAGGTAGCGACACAATTTCAAGAAGCGAAAGCAAGTATGGAAACCCTCTCGCAAGTGCTCTCCGAGAAACCAGAACCACAACCAACACATCCAAAACAAATTCAAAAGATTACGACCATTGCATTTCAAGACGTTGATTTTACCTATCAATCCGCATCTGAAACATCACTAAATGATGTGAGTTTGGAAATACAACAGGGACAGACCGTGGCCTTTGTCGGGCCTTCAGGATCAGGGAAATCAACAATGGTCAAACTAATAGTAGGCCTCTATCGTCCTACGTCGGGATCCGTGTTGTTCAACAACGTTGATACGCGTTCGCTTGATATGAATGACGTGCGGAAACGCATGGGTTACGTATCGCAAGAAACTCAGCTCTTTGCCGGGACTATTCGTGAAAATTTACTCTTCGTCCATCCGGAGGCGACGGACGAAGAGTGTCTTGAGGCAATTCGTGCAGCCGCGGCAACCGCGATCATCGAGCGGGGAGGAAAAGGGTTGGATACTAAAATTGGTGAAGGCGGCATCAAGATCTCGGGCGGAGAACGTCAAAGGCTCGCAATTGCTCGTGCATTGCTGAGGAAACCAGATTTAATTATTTTTGATGAAGCAACATCAAGTCTCGATTCCATTACCGAAAAAGAAATCACCGTAACAATTAAAGACATCGCTCAGTCACAAAAGGACAAAATTTTAATACAGGTGGCACATCGACTTTCGACGATAGTACACGCCGACAAGATCTATGTATTAGAAAAAGGGCGCATCGTTGAACACGGGACACATAAAGAGCTTCTCGAGCTCGGCAGTCTCTACGCCGCCCTCTGGCGTGAACAAGCCGCCGAAGGAAGTCTTTTTCAAAAATAACAAGAAGATAGATATACAAGCTAAAATAAAAATCCTCGATGAACAACTTTGTTGTGTATCATTCATCGAGGATTATAATTTCAGCAAGCGCATCATCCTTCGCGACAATCCCTTCTGGGCAAAGCCAGACAGCTCTCGCGAATTTCTCCTGAAGAATTACGAAATAGTGATGTGATTCTATGGCGTGTCCATAGATAACACCGAGGCGGGTACCGTAGGAGTAAATGTGTTCTCCTATAAGATGTTCCTCAGGAACAAAAGTGCCGTCAAAAAGAGCGGTTATTTTTTTAACCGGTACCTCGTGGTACCAATACTTCAGAGGTCAGTGTTACTCCCTTAACGAGTTTGATTTTCCAACGAAAAGGAAAGGTACCAATCTTTCCATCGAAGTATAGGGTGGGCTTTTGGCTTGCGAGGTGGCATAACCACCTTTCTAATTCTTTAAAGGACATTTTGACCTCCTTTTGGTTTGTTTGCCCAATTGCAGCTTAACGCTTAAACCAGAGTATAGAAATAGAAAAGAGAACACAAGAAATATTTGCTATAATAACGTGCACAAATATCTTACTCAGAAAAAGTCATGCAACAAGAAAAATCTATTCTCAAACAACAAATCATCCCTATATCTCTCGCCGCCGTTGTCTGCGCGGCACTTGTTGGGGTTCTCTTTTTAGAAATCGTGCTTTTAAATCGTTTCACGGAGGCCGATATTGCTACGAATATCCGCTGGTTTGATGTTTTAATTGGTCTCACGATCTATCTTAAAACTTCAATTGATTTCGCAATCTACATCGGCCACCTTATGGACAAAAATCCAGGTTGGAAAGGCCGTGTCGCAATCGAAATAGGCACGGCTGTCGGAAACGCGGCCGGCACGCTCGCTGTGCTTATCATTTGGGCCTTTTTCAAAGAAGTGGAGTGGCTTTTAGCTATAATGATCTTCCTCGCCGCTCTTGTTCTCTTTAAGCTGGCAGAGGATAGTCTAGAACACGCGAAAACTGAAGACCGAGTATACCCAAAGTGGTTCCAACACCTTGTGACTAGATTAGAATGGGGGTTAAAACGCGCGAACGCCGTAATTGCTCCACTCCTTCGTTATGTTATTCCGAACCTCTCCTTTAGTAACGGAAAAAACCTACCCTTCTGGTCGCTCGCTGCTTTCTCCTTTACTATTCCTTTTATTCTCGGCCTCGATGACTTTGCCGGCTACGTACCGCTCTTCAATATCGTCAACGTCTTCGGATTCGCGATCGGTGTTTTTGTTGGCCATATGATACTTAATATGTTTCTCTATCTCTCTCCAATGCTCACAATCAAAGCAGTCAAAAATCCCATCCTTTCATTACTCGGGAGCGTTGCCTTTATTGGTCTTGGCGTGTGGGGTTTGGTAGAAGTAGTGCGCTTAATAAGCCATTAAACCAATCTTGTTACTTGCACGGCGCGCCCCAAGGAAAATGAACAACTAATTCGGGTAAGCTAGGTTGCAAATCAAAAAAGCATTCAAATTTGAAAATCACCCCGTATCTGTCCTAGTATAAAGCTACTATGCTTCGCGGACTAAAATCGTTTGTTCCCAAGGACCTTGAAGAAAAGGTCTTAAAGTTTTGGAGAGAAAGCAAAATCTTCGAAAAATCGCTGAAACAGCGAGAAAAAGGCAAACTCTACAAATTCTACGAAGGCCCGCCATATGCGAATGGCAAACCCGCTCTACACCACCTTGAAGCCCGTGTTTTCAAGGATATTATACTCCGCTACAAATCAATGACCGGGCACTATGTGCCGCGCCGTGCCGGTTGGGACACCCACGGGCTCCCGATTGAGCTTGCTGTTGAGAAAGAGCTGGGTATCAAACATAAGAGCGAAATCGAAAAAATCGGCATCAGCACCTTTAACAAAAAAGCCCGAGAAATCATTTTTAATCGCAAGAACGAATGGGAACAATTTACCGAACGCATCGGCTACTGGCTTGATCTCAAAAACGCCTACATCACCTACGAAAACAAATACATTGAGTCCCTCTGGTGGATCGTAAAAGAAATAAATCGTCGCGGATATCTCAAAAAATCATTTAAGGTCATCCCGTACTGCGCTCGGTGCCAAACCCCGCTCTCAAGCCACGAAATGGGCCAACCCGGCGTATATCAAAACGTAAAAGATCCGTCAGTTTATGTGAAACTTCCATTAGAAGGAGAAAAAAACACCTCGCTCCTCATTTGGACGACAACGCCGTGGACGCTTCCTTCAAATACTGCCGTCGCGGTAAATCCGACGTTAACGTACAAAAAATTCCAAGTAGGGAACGAATATGTAATAAGTTATAACACTCCTCCGGATTCAGGAGCTGGAGAAAAACAAAAAGCTGTTGAAAAAATTCCCGCCCGTCGCCTTATCGGTATGTCATATAAACCGCTCTATCCGAACAAAAAGGGATATTACAAAGTTGTTGCTGGTGATTTTGTGACAACCGAAGAGGGAACCGGCCTCGTCCATATGGCTCCCGCCTTTGGTGAAGACGATTTCAATGTAATGAAAGAAATCGTCAAAGAATTTCCGGTTACAATTGACGATCAGGGAAATGTAATCGGCAAACTTCCCGGCTCGGGCAAATTCATTAAAGAAGCCGACGTTGATATCTCAGCTGATCTGGAAAAACGAAAGTTGCTCTACTGGAAGGGAAGTGTTGAACACGAATATCCATTCTGTTGGCGCTGTCAGTCGCCTCTTGTTTATTTTGCAAGAAGCGGATGGTTTTTCGAGGTAAGTCGCCTACGGAAACAGCTTGTCGCTGAAAATAATACGATTCATTGGATTCCTGATCACATTAAAGAAGGGCGATTTGGCGAATGGCTAAAAGAAGCAAAAGATTGGTCGCTCTCCCGCGAGCGGTACTGGGGCACACCACTTCCGATCTGGGAATGTAAAAAATGCGAAACAACAAAAATAATAGGATCTATCGAAGAGCTTGATACGTTAAACGCGAATAAGAACAAGTTCTTAATTCTTCGCCACGCGCAGGCTTCGGCAAATGTAAAAGATGTTGTTGCCGCTGGTCCGGAAAAAGGATCACACATCTCGAAACTAACCGACGCCGGAAAAAAACAAGCCGAGAAAATCGCGAAAGATCTAAAAAAGAAAAAGATTTCGGTTATCTATACTTCCCCGTATCACCGCACCCGTGAAACAGCAGAAATTGTGGGAAAGATACTCGGCATAAAAGTAATAACTGATAAACGCTTAAGTGAGCTTGATTCAGGTATCTTTAATTGGAAGCCCGTCGCGGAGCATCACGCATTTTTCAAAGATCCAATCGAGGAATTCACAAAAACCCCGCCAAAAGGAGAAAACTTAAACGACGCGAAAAAGCGAATGTTCGAATTTATCCGCGAGGCAAACGCGAGACACGAAAACGAAACAATCCTCATTGTAAGCCACGGCGACCCGCTCTGGGTGTTTGAAGCCGCCTGTAAAGGGCTTTCAGACGAAGAAACGATGAAACTCTCCTATATTCGGACCGGAGAGTGGCGCGAACTTCCGTTCAAAAACTACCCCTACAACGAAAATGGAGAAATAGACGTGCACCGCCCCTACATTGATTCAATTACCTTGAAATGCGAAAAGTGCGGAGAAAAGATGAAACGTGTCCCGGATGTCGCCGATGTCTGGTTTGACTCCGGCTCAATGCCCCTCGCGAGCGTTCACTATCCTTTCGAGAATAAAGAATACGTTGAGAGCGGAAAGGGTTATCCAGCCGATTATATCGCCGAAGCACTCGACCAAACCCGTGGCTGGTTCTACACGCTTCTCGCGACCTCAGTTCTCCTTGGAAAGAAAGCTCCGTATAAGAATGTAATCTGTTTAGGATTGCTTCTTGATAAATACGGTCAGAAAATGTCGAAATCAAAAGGCAACGTCGTCGACCCATGGGCGCTGTTCGAGAAATATGGTGTCGATACAGTCCGCTGGTACTTTTACACAATCAATAACCCTGCTGATCCGAAAAACTTTGATGAAGCAGATCTCGGAAGAATGCTTCGCAGTTTCTTT
>Ga0209343_10001214_pt1 | contig 35258 bp, 53 predicted proteins | sample RifCSPlowO2_02_FD_184026 | JGI IMG/M metagenome (GOLD analysis project Ga0209343, IMG submission 184026) | Groundwater microbial communities from Rifle, Colorado - Rifle CSP2_plank lowO2_0.2 (SPAdes) (version 2) | ecosystem: Environmental > Aquatic > Deep subsurface > Groundwater | place... | reverse complement strand
GGTCTTGCCTGTAAGCGCGCGCCGGTTTTGGCACTGCCTCGCGGGATGATTGGCACAGGATTGGGCTACGGCCTATTGCGGGATGTTTGGCATCGCTAGAACAACCCACCCATCATCTCAGGCCGCCAGTTCATGATGATCAGTTCTGAGCTGGCTGCTGGGCCTCCCTGGCGTTGATTGCCGACGCTGTATTTGATCGCCGTCTGCTCCATGTGGAAGCCATCGAACGCCTGGCGGATGTCGGGGTGGTCGTTGATGCTGACCATCACCTTGCCCTTGCAGCGGCGCATGAAGGCGGCCATCTGCTGGTATTGCTCGAAGGGGAAAGCCACGCCGTAGCCTTCGGTCTGCCAGTAAGGCGGGTCCATATAGAAGAAGGTGTGCGGCCGGTCGTAGCGTTCGACGCAGTCCAACCATGTCAGGTTCTCGACGTAGGTGCCAGCCAGGCGCAGGTAAGCGGCTGAGAGGTTCTCTTCGATGCGGCAGAGGTTGATCGCCGGGCCGGTGGTGGCGGTGCCGAAGGACTGGCCGTCGACGCGGCCACCGAACGCATGCTGCTGCAGATAGAAGAAGCGCGCGGCGCGCTGGATGTCGGTCAGGGTCTCCGGGCGGGTTTCCTGTTGCCACTTGAACACCTGGCGGCTGCTCAGTGCCCACTTGAACTGACGCACGAACTCTTCCAGGTGGTTCTGCACCACGCGGTAGAGGTTCACCAGTTCGCCGTTGATGTCGTTGAGCACCTCGGTCTTGGCTGGCATGGGACGCAGGAAGTAGAGCGCCGCGCCGCCGGCGAAGACCTCGACATAGCATTCGTGGGGCGGGAACAGGGGTAGCAGGCGGTCAGCAAGGCGTCGCTTGCCGCCGAGCCAGGGGATGATGGGCGCTGAGTGCATGGGGGTGGCCTGTAGGTGCTTTGGTGGAATACTGTATTTATAACCAGTATATTTCGACCTTGAGCCACTTCAGTATCAATGCCCAGGAAGCCCCATGAACCACTTCGATCTCTACCCGTTGAACTTCAATCCAGAGCACTGCGCCAAGGCACGGGAGCTGCTGAGCTGGTCAGTTGCGTATCTGGCCCGTGAATCTGGGGTCTCGGTGGCGGCCATCGAGGGGTTCGAGGCGGGCCTGCAGGCGTTGCGTGAGGTCACCCGCCAGGCCCTGGCCTTCCGCTTGGAGGTGGAGGGATTGGTCTTTATCAACGGTCATCCGCCCCTGTGGGGGATGGATGTGCGGGGTGGCACGCCTGACCCGCAATCGCGGGAAGACTTTCATCTGGTTGAATGAAGCAGATCCAGCGGCCGCGCCGGGCGCTGGTAGGGGTTGGCCAGCATCCAGAGGTGTTGGGGAGTGATTCGGGCGACTTCATCGTCACGGAACAGCGGCGAGCCTGCCGCGCCGAATGCCCAGGCGATCAGTTCGCTGCAGAACCAGCTGTCGTCTTCCTGCCAGTCACGGCTACGCAGAGCCAAGCCGGAAACGCCCGGCCAGTCATACGGCTTGCCAGCTTGACTGGCGGCGGCATCAAGAACGGCACCGCTGTCGCTGGCTGAGAAATCGACCAATGCTGCCCGACTGGCGTGCCCCAGTCGCTCAGCCATCGGCACGCGAACCACGCCCGACGGCGCGACGGCGCCGATCAGCATCGGTACCGCGCCTCGATCATCCAGCAGATCCACATGCGACCAGGCCGACCAGGTGGCCACGCGAATGGCCAGGCTGCCGAGGTGATGGCGGCGAGTGAAGAGGACGCGGGCTATGGGCATAGTCAGTTCCCTGTGTTGTTGCCGATGCCGGCGACAGCTGCCGCGATCGTGGCGATAGTTTCGGCGGCGATGTCCTGGGCTTGCTCGACGTTGCCGGCGGTCATGGCCTGGCGCACCAGATCCTTGGCTTGCAGGCGGGTTGCGCGCAGGAAGTACAGCGCCTCGGTGTATTGCGCGGCCTCGGCGAGGATGTTGTCGGCGGCCTGCTGGGCGCTGCGGCCGTTGATGGCCCAGGCGGCAACGGTGCGCGGCACGTCCTCGGCGGGGTAGCCGGCTGCTTTGAAGGCCTGGGCCTCGCTGGCGGCGCGGTCGTACTCCACCGCTCGAAGCGGGTCGCCGGCGACTGCACGGCGGGCGGTGTCGGCGGCGGCGTCTATCTGGGTACAGAGGCCCGCCTGCAGGGCCAGCAGGTTGGCGGCTTGCAGGGTGGCGTCGAGCGCCCAGGCCGCGCCCGTCCACTGGTAATCGGCTGTGGGGCGCGGCTCGCTGGTCAGCCCCTCGGGCAACCCGCCCAGTGCGCTGTGCTGCTGCTCGGCGCCGGTGGCGGTGCTGTAGACGGTGCCGCGATGGTCGGCGACCAGCAACCAGGCGCTGCCGTCCGCGCTGCGCTGGGCGGCTTGGCCGGCGGGCACGGCTGGCGGCGCGTCGAGGTAGGCGTGGGCCGGGATCAGCCAGTTGTCAGCATCCAACGGGTCCTGGTCGGCGCTGGCCGGGCCAAGATATTCGCGGGTGAGCGGATGGGCGCAATAGATGTCCATGTTGATCCTCAATACTTGATACAGACGAGCAGGGCGATGTTGCGAGGTCGGGTTTCATCCGCGCTACGACCCGAATGATTGCCAGTTGTTCTTGCCGTAATCGTGTCGTTTACCCCACTGGCGTAGGTGCCCGGCCCGCCCGTGCCTGCGGCCTCGACCGTGTGATTGTGCGACTGAATGGCGTCCAGTTGCTCAGAGCCTATAGCCCGCCCCGCATCCAGCCCACGTCCATCATCCCAGCCACGGATAAACTGGCCGCGCAGATCAGGCAGGCCGAATGTCGTGGCGCCGTCGCCGACGCCGAAGGTGGTGCCAATCGCTGCAAACAGGGCGGCATAGGTCGTGCGGCTCACCAAGGCGCCGTTGGCCTTGAGCCAGCCGGATGGCGGGGTTGCCCTGGCGAAGGCCGCGACCTTGCCCGCAGGACCGAGGGCGCGAATTGCTGCCAGCAACTGCGTGCTGTCCATCTCATCCGGCACCAATCCTGCCGCCAGAATTACGTTGAGCAGTTCATCGGTGACCGCGTTCGCCCAGCTTGCCGGGTCGCGCGAGGCGGGCAGCCCCAGCAGCGGGTTGCCGTCGGTGAACTTGCCGTCTAGCAGGGCCACCCCCGGTTCTGTATGTGGATAGTCCATCAGTTACCTCCGTAGCTGAACAACACGATTGAGCCAGCCGGTTTGTCGCGGCTGACGATGCATTCGAGGCGGGTATCGCCCCAGATCTGGTAGGGCTCGCCGTAGGCCGATTGGCCGTACTGGCGGCTGGTGACTTGCTGTTCTGGCAGGTTGAGCTGCCACACCTCTTCCCAGCCCTCGCCGCCATACAGCTCGCCCATGCGCGCGCGACCGTAACGGCGGGCTTGGTATTCGGTGATGGTCACGGCCGGGTAGCCGAAGGCAGCCGCCAGGGCAATGAAGTAAGAGCGACTCTGGCCACCCAGGCTGCCGATCTTGGCGACCACGGCCTGTACCCGTTCGCCGACGGTCTGGCTGCCTTCTAGGCTGCAGGCATCGGGCAGGCCGAGGGCCGCTTCCCAGCGGTCAAGCAGCTCGTAGGTCTGGCGCGGGTCGGTCTCGCGGAACAGGTCATCGCTGAGCTGGTGTACGCGCGCCAGGCTTGCGCCCAGGGCGCGCACCAGGCGCTGCAGGTTGCTCTCCGGCTCCTGCGTCCAGGCCGCGCCGGGCGGCAGCAGTTGGCCGAGCTGGCGGCCATAGGCCTCGGCACTCATGACCATGTGATGCCCCCAAACAGCGGCATGACCCCGGTGTCATGCGGCAAGTCCGCCAGTGGTACCAGCAGCTCATGATCGACCTCGCCCGCCGCGATACTGATGGCCTCGCGGATGTGGCTGATCAGCAGGGTTGCCCCCGGCGCTGCCTCGCGGCGGTGCAGGTCGAGCAGCTCGGCCTCGACTGCGGCACGGATGACCGAGCTGTCAGGGATCAGGTGGATCTGATACAGCACCTCTTCGCCTACCGGCGGCAGCACGTAAACCGACAGCCGCCCGGCCTGGCGACGCTCACCTATATAGAGGGCGACGGCATCCACCACTTCGGTGCTGGGGATCGGTGTCGCTTCGTTGTCGCAGACCAGGCGCACGGTGACGCTGCCGGCGCCCTGTTCATGTTCGGTAACCCAGACGCGGGTGACCGACGGGTGGGCTTCCAGCGCCCAGGTCGCGTAGTCAGCCCGGCTACCGCCCTTGGGCGGATTGCGCAGGCGGCTGAGTACCCGAGCGCCAAGGCCGGCAAGCAGCTCCTGGTCGGCGCCGCCGGTCAGGCCGGCGGCCTCGACGGTCAGGGTGGAATTGATGCCAGCTACCGGGCTGAGCAAGGTCAGCTTGGCGCCGGCCGGGAGGTTACCGGCTGCGCCAGTGTCCTGGGCGATCAGGGCGACAGTGCCGGTGCTGGCGGCCAGGGTGACCTCGGCCTGGGTGGTGTAGAGCACACCCTGGGTCGACTGTAGCGCGGTGCCGGCCGGCAGCACGGCGCCAACGGTGCCGCTGACCGTGGCCGAACCACTGGCTGCCGTGGCGTCCAGGTACCAGAGGCCAAGCAGGCTCGCCCAACGCTCGACGCCCTCGGCGTCGGCACGTTCGTCCGGTAGGAAGTTGCGCTCTCGGTAGGCGATATGGGCATGCAGGCCATGCACGGCACCGGCCTGCGCATAGCCGATCACGCCGACGGCGGTGCGCCGGGTCTGCGCGGCGGTGCCCGGCAAACGGACTGCAATATCACCGCCGATCTGCAGGCGGGTCTGCTCTAGGCTGTCCAGTTCAAACGCCATTTAGAGGCCCTCCCAGGGCATGTCGAATTGATAGTTTTCCAGGCCGCCATCCAGCCGCTTGAGCGCGACCGCCAGGGCGAGCACGCCGCGCCGCGGCACGCTGGCGGTCACCTCGACGTGCGCGGCGATGCCATCGGTGACCAGCCAGGCCAGTGCCTCCTCGGCATACTCCTTGGCCCGGCGCAGGGGTTCCGCCAGTTCCTTTTCCCGGCTCAGCAGCCACAGGCGCGAGCCGATCTGGTCGCCCTCGATCACTGGGTAGGCATCGGCCCACCAGCCGCGGCGATCGCCATCGTCGCCGGGCAGCAGGTCGTCGGCCCTGGCGCGGCGATCGCTGAACAGGCTGATCAGGATCGAGGTCTGCAGGCCGTCGTCCAGCTGCAGGTCGTCGCCGTCCAGGGCCAGGTCGCATCCGTGGCCGTCCCAGATCAGGGCGAGGTCGCTCATTGCGCGGCCCCGGTGCTGCCTGTACCCGGCTCAACGTCACCGTGTACGTGCCCGATCTGGCTGATACCGCCCGCCACCTGGTCGCCGGCCGAGAGGATCTGGCCGGTGGTGTTGATCACGGGCGTGTCGAAGTTCACCGCCGTGCTGGCGCTGATATTCAGGGTCTCGGTCACTACCTCGATGACCCGGCCGCGCTTGAGGTGGACCTTGTCGCCTTCGTCGCTGTAGAGCGCCACCTCGCCGTCTTCCAGGCCGGCCAGGCGGTAGCGGCGGTCGGCGCAGGCGATCACCACGCTGTGGGCGCGGTGGCCACCGACAGCCAGCACCAGCGCTTCGGCGCCCGCGTGGGGCTTGTAGGTGAAGCCATAGGGCTGCCAGTGTTCGGCGCCGTCCAGGGCTTCGTCGGCGAGCAGGCCGAGCTGCAGGGTCTGCATCTTGGCGGCGTCATTGACCAGGGTGACCACGGCGCGCGCCACCAGGTGGGCCAGGCGGCGGCGGATGGGGCCGAGAATGCGGTTACCAGCTTGCATCGGTGGGCTCCGGTTCAGGTTGTGCGACCAGGTCGAAGGCTTCGCGCGGCATCACCGTGAGGTCGCTGCGCTCGCCCTGGTCGTCGAGGATGTAGGTCAGGTCGGTGATCAGGCGCGCTTCGCCGTCCAGGAACTGATAGGCGTCAAACACCGGCGTCAGCATGTTCGGCCGCCACAGGGCGCCATTGCCCTGGCGGTGGCCCTGCACGCTGTAGGTGATGCTCTGCGAACGGCCCCAGCGCACGTTGCGCTCCCAGGTCACCCGCTCGCGGGCGCCTGCGCCGTCCAGTGGCGCGTCGGCGATCAGGGTCAGCGGGCGGTGGCGCTTGATGCGGCTGTCGCTGGCCTTGGCCAGGACGGCGGCAGCGGTCTCACCCGACAACCAGTCGTCGCCCGGCTGCTGGCCCTTGAGGCTGTAGCTGCTGAACACGTCGCGCAGGTCGAAGTTGCCCGCGCCGCTGAGGATGTTCTGCCCCAGGCGCAGCGCATCGCTGGCGCGCTCGGTACCGGCGCGGGTGATCACCAGGTTGCCGCGACCGTCGGTGATCAGCAGCACGCCACGGATGCGCGCGGCCTGATCGAGCATCTCGAACACAGTCTCGCCATCGTTGGGCTTGAGGCTGCGGAACGGCACGTTGGCGCCGACCTGGTCGAGCACGGTTATGCCAAAGGGCGCGCAAAGTTCGCGGGCGACAGCGGCCAGGCTGCGGCCGATCCATTGGGTCGCGGGGGCCGAGCAGTCGACCAGGTCGGCGGTTTTGTCACGGCCGGCCACGGTGATGCTGTGATCTTCGGCGTTGTAGGTGGGCGCCACGTTGTCCAGGTAGCCGGTGATCAGCAGCTCGCCGTCATAGTGCAGGGTGCAGGGGGCGCCGACGCGCAGGGCACGGCGGCTGTCCTGGCCGGCCCAGCGCTCGGTCAGGCGCAGGTCGAAGGCGCCGGCCAGCTGCTGCATGCCCAGGTTGATGCGGTAGCTCTGCCAGCCGCCCCATTCATCACCGTCCACGGTCAGGCGTACTTCAGGCATTTTTCAGCACCTCCAGCTCGACGCCACCCGGCACGAAGCCGGGGTGCGCCAGGCGGTTACGGCTGACGATCTGCTCGGCCTGGCGCGCGTCGCCGTACAAGCGGTGGGCCAGCAGCAGCGCCGGCATGGTGGAGGCCGGGGTCACGCGAGTGAGCGGCACCAGGCTCGCGGCGCGGCCGTTCAACTCGGCGACCAGGTCGGCGCTGAGCTTGGCCAGCGGCCGGTAGCGCGCGGGGCCGGCGGTCAACTGCTGACGATCCAGCTCCTCGAGCAGCTGATCGCGGATCTCGACAGCCTGGTCGCGGTTGTCGAACGATGCGCCGGGCACCCGATGCGCAGTAGTTGCCGGGGGGCTGAGCGGCTTGCTGACCGCCAGGCGTACCGCCTCGCTCACTGCCGCGCGCTCGATCAGCCGGTAGACTGCCGCTTGATTGGCCGCCAGTTGAGTCCGGGCTGGGGTTTGATAGGCGGCACCACTGGTCACTCGCTTGGCCTTGCCGCCCAAGCCGAACAGGGCCAGCTGCGCCTTGAGCGCCTGCAGCGGATTGCCGAAGCCACCGCTCAGGCCACGCACCAGGCCGAGCAGCTGCCCGCCCAGGTTGCCGGGCGCCAGGATCAGCTGCTGGAAGTTGCTGGTCAGGCCCCGGTACAGGGCGCCGAACTCGCCGGAACCTTCCAGCAGGCCGCCGGCACTCAGTACGGACTGGGTGGCCGCCTGCAGGCTGTCGATGGCGCCTTCGGCGACGAAGCTGGCAAAGCCGGCCACGCTGAATGTTTCCTCGAACTCGGCCAGGGCATCGGCTTGCAGCGCATCGGCGGCGAGATTGCCGGCGCTGCCCTGGGCCAGCTGGCTGTCCGGGCGCGGGGTGGCGCCGGCCTCGACGAAGGTCACGCTGATACGCGCCAGGCCGCCTTGCTCGGTGCTTTCCTCGCAGCTGTAGTCGTCGAACACTGCGACCAGCAGCTCACCGCGGAACGGGTGCATCAGTGTGCCGGGACCAAAGGTCTCCAGGGCCTCGATCAGGCGATCGCGCTGGGCCATGTAGTCCGGGCCGATCAGCGTCATGCTCAACTGGAACTTGCGCGCGCGGCGGCCCATGTCCTCGGTCATGGGTTCGTCGCGCAGCGGGAATTCGTTCAGCACGGTACGGCGGCCGCCGGTCGAGCTGCTGGTTTCCAGGTGGAAGGGCACGCCACGGAAGGCGCCCGGCCGGTAATCATCGCGCCAGGCCATTAGCGGCCCGCCCCGGTGAAGCCGGTGTAGGCGTTGTAGACGCTCAGGTCAGGCCCGCCGCTGCTCTGCAGCTTGGTCACCTTGGCCTTGCCGTCACTGGTCACGTGGATTTCGATCTTGCCCGACATCTCGGCGGCCTTGTTCGCGGCGATGGCGGCGCGGGCGTCCTCGCTGAAGGGCGAGATGGCATAGGCCACGGCCTTGCCGATGGAGTCACCCAGGGCGGTGCCGTCGATCAGGTAGTCATTGATCAGCGTACCGATGCCGTAGCCAGCCGCTCCAGCGCCGGCCACCGCTACCCCGGCGGTGGCCATAGCGCCAGCGCCGAAGGATGGCAGGGCCGACAGCGGCGCACCGCCGAGCAGGGCCGCGGTGGTCTTGAGTTTGCTGAAGGTCTTGGGGTTGAGCAGATCGCCGGCCTTGCCGGCCAGCTTGTCCACGCCGCCAACTGTCCCGCCCATGCCGTCGCTCATGTTGACGACGAACACCGGCTGCACGCCTGCGGCGGCTTCCAGGGCCTTGCCGGTGGCCACGCCGACGCCGACATTGCCGAACTTGCCGGCCAGGCCCTTGAGCGCCTTGCCGCCGTAGCGCGCGGCGGCGGCCGTGCCCAACGCCAGGCCCGCGCCACCAACGAGCATGTCGGTGCCACTCAACTCCATGCCACCGTTGGCTTTACTGTCCAGGCCGAACTTGATGGCTTCGCTGAGGGCGTTGTTGATCGGCTGGGCGAAGCCGTCCGCCGCCTCGCGCAGGGCGCCCTTGAGGCGGCCGGCCTGGTCGACGGCGTTGCCGATCGCGTCCGGCAGGTCGCGGGCGATGGTGCCACCGGCGGTGCTGATGTCGGAAAATACCGCGTCGAGCCTGCCCAGCGAGTCGCCATCGAGCAGGGTCTTGAGGCCGCGCTGGGTGTCCAGATCGGTCTTACCGAACGCGGCGTTGATGAATTTGAAGCGCTGAACGTCAGTGCCAAGCTTGTCGTACTTGGCCTTGATGTCGCCGATGACCTCGAGCGCATCGCGGCGCGAGCCCTCGGCGTCGAAAAACTTAACGCCGGTCGCCTTGGACGCCGACTTCATATAGTTGGCGTTGGTGAACACGCGCAGCGTGCTATCGGTCAAGGTCGCCAGGCGTTCGGCGCTCGGTTCAACCAGCGACAGGGCTTCGACCAGGGCCAGGGTCTGGTCCAGGCTGAGGTTGGAGGACTTGGCGCTGCTGCCCACTCGGGCAAAAATCCCCGGCAGATCCTCCAGCTCGGCATTACCCGCACGGCCGGCGACCACCATCTTGTCCAGGAGCAGGCGGGCGTCTTCGGTCTTGCTCAGGTCGATGTCGAACTGCTTGCTCGCCACGCCCATGGCCTTGGCCAGCGCATCGGCGTTGGTCTTGGCCACGGCCAGGGTTTCCGACATCGGGCCGACCGTGGCGGTCGCCTCGGCCATGCTCAAGCCACCTGCAATCAGCGAATCCACGCCGGCTTTCAGCTCATCGGTGCCCTGGCCGGTGGCGATCTGCGCGCCGAGCAGCTCCTGGCGCAGGCGCGCGGCTTCGTCAGCCGTGGCCCCTGCGGTCAACTGCAGCTGCTTGAGGTCCTTGTCCAGCCGCGCCGACTGCATGCCGGCGGCGATGGCCGACACACCCAAACCCAACTGCGCCAAGCGACCCTCGACCGAGTTGGCGAACTGGCGAAGCGCCTGCATCTCGCGCTTGGCCGCGCTGCCAAACTTGCGCAGGCCGCCTTCGCCCTTCGCCAGCCCGCCCATAAGGCGGGAGGCGTCGGCGCTGAGGCGCAGGGCGAGGGTAAGGCCGCGATTAGTCATTTTGTTTAGTCAGGTTGCTCAGGTAGTGGGCGAACTCGCGAGGCGGTAGCGCGAGGATCTGCTCGCGCGACCAGTGATGACGCAGGGCGATCAGCTGGATGGCGTCCCAGTGCCCCCGGAGTCGCCCGGCTCGACGTTTCCCAGTTCGTCCAGGGCGAGCTGGGCATTGCGCAAGGCCATGAAGTCGCCGCGCTTCTTGATCATGGCAACCACGAACGGCCCCTTGAACTCCTGGCCATCGGCGCTGATGACCTTGGTCAACTGGCGCGCGGCGAGCTGGGCGTTGTAGTGAATGCCGTTGCCGGCACCGCCTGCCTCAAGCTCGGCCTCGATCATGTCGGCGAGCAGGGCCTCGCGCAGCTCGAACTGGGTGTAGATCACGCCAGCGATGTGCAGGCCACGGGGCAAGGTGCCGGTTTTTCTAAGCTGTTGCATACGTACTCCTTAGAGGGCAGCAGCGGGCTGGCCGCTGAATTTGAGGGCGACATCGGCGCCGACGCTGACGGTGTCGACGGTGAAGGCATCGCGAATGACCCAGCTCTGGCCGGTGTCGCTCTCGAACACCACATTGGCGTCGGTGAGGTTGCGCAGCTCTTCCACGCTCAGGTCTTGGGTCAGCGGCACGGTGCAGCTGAGTTCCGGCGCAGCGGTGGCTTCGGCATAGCCCACCGAACCGTCATCGAGCGGCTCGGGGGTGCGGCTGGTGCCGCCTAGGTTGAGGGTGGCGCCTGGCTTGGAGCGCAGGCGGTTGCCGTTGAAACTGATGGTGGCGCGGCCGTGGTGCTTCATGGGGGCTCCTTACAGGCGGTACTGAACGGCGGCGGCAAAGATGTCGAACTGGTTGACCAGGTTCGGCGTCAGCACGGCGTTCATGCGGTTGGGGTTCTGGGTGGAACGCTTGATCAGCAGGTCGCGCTTGAAGCCTTCGATGTCCTCGATCAAGCCGTCTTCGGTGGCCAGCTTGATGGCCTCGGCGATCAGCGTGGCGCGCACGGTGGTCGGCGTGGCGTAGGCCTGGCCCGGCACCGCGACGTCGCCGAGCTTGTGGCGCGGGTAGTCGCGGGCCACGGCGGCGTTGAAGCGGAAGCGGATCAGGTCGGCGGTCCACTTGGTTTCCAGGCGCAGCAGGGCGATATCGGGCAGGCCGAAGCTGTTGGTCTGGTAGTTGGTGATGATGGTCTCGATCAACACCTGGCCGCCCTGGTCGACGGTGAAGGTGCTGATGCCGTCGTACAGCGCCAGGTTGCGCTCGGCGCGGGTAAAGCGGCTGGCCTCCGGCGGCGGCAGTACGCCCGGCAGCGCCAGGCTGCGGAACGGCCTTGCGGGATCATTGGCACCGCTGAACTCGGCCACCGTGGCCCATACGGACGCGACCACCCAGGGGGCGGTGGGCAGATCGTGCAGGCCCAGGGTGCTGACGTGCGGCGAATTGCGCCCGTTGCCCCAGGTGGTGAGTTCGGCATGGTTGCCGACCATGGCGTTGAACACATGGCCGGTGAGCACGTCCATCGGGCCGAAGCGGCTGGCCATCTCCGCTTCCAGGGCGGTCAGGTTGGCGCCGTCCAGGTAGGGGCAGACGATGCTGTAGTACTGCTGGCCGGCGATCGCATCGAGCACCGGCTGCACGTCCGGGTTGGCGGTACCGCCAGCCAGGGCCGCGATCGCCACGGTCAGGCCGGCCGGGGTCTGCTCGCCGTAGTAGTTCAGGCGCACGTCCAGGTCGTTGCCGGTCTCGCCCTTCCAGCGGCTGGTCAGGGTGACCACGCCCAGCGCCGCCGAGGCGGTGACCGGCAGGCCGGTGTTGGCGTTGATCGCGTCGGCCAGGCGGGTGGCCAGGGTGGCCACCGCTTCGGCGGCGACCACGGCAATGCGCACCTGGGTGCCGCCGATGTACAGCGCCAGGGTGCCGGTGGCAGTGGGCACACCACTGAGGGTCACGGTACCAGTGGCGGCCACGCCGGCCACGTCGTCATCCAGGGCGATCGCCCAGATATCCACGTAGTCGTTGGCCTTGCGGGCTGCAGCAGCCATGCCGTGCAGCATGCTGCCCTCGCCGAAGGCTTGCGCGGCCTGGTCACCGGCCTGGCTGCCCAGGCGCATGGCGGTCAGGGCGGCGACGCTACCGCCGACCAGGCGCTGGCCGACCAGCAACAGGCGCCGCTCCATGACGGCACCGCCACCAGCGGCCTTGCTCGGGTCGATCTCGATGTAGATGCCCGGTACCCGGATGTTGTCCGGGATTTCGTTGAAGCTGACATTCTCGGCCATGGGTTACTCCTTGACGGTCGCAGGCTTGGCGGCCTTGGGCGGGGTGCCGGGGCTTACGGACTTGTCCGCAAGGCGTCGGCGCCAGTAGGAATCGACCACCACGTGATCGCCCTCGGGTTTCAGGTGGCCACCCAAGGGGTGGCGCACCAACAGGCCCTTGCCGGGCACCAGGTAAACGGGTTGGCTCATATCCCCTCCTGCGGGTTGATGTGCGAGTGCAGATCCGGCGCCGGGGCGTCGTGGTTTTCGTTAAGCCAGCGCTCGCGATCTTCCTGCGTGGCGTCTGGGTCGATGTCGATATCGGCGTGGAACTCCAGGAACTCGCCGAGGTTGACCGCATCCTTCTGCGGCGGGTCGACGTCGGCCTGGATCTGCACCAGGGCGACGTGCAGGCCCTGCTCGCGCAGTGCGTCTTCCTGCATGAACTGGTAACGGCTGACCTGCCAACTGGCGGCGTCGGTCTGCCCGCCGTGCAGCTCGGCAATGCCGGCATCGAGCATTTCGTAGAGGCCGACGGTCTTGCCGTCGCCGTGCCGCGCGGCCTGGTGGCCTCGGGCGTTGCGCGCCACCATCACCACCACGAACTGCGGGGTGGCGACGGCTTGACTGATAGAACCGTCCATGGCGATCACGTAGGCCGCCGGGGCATCCACGCCCCAGCGCTTGATCACGTCCTTGTCCGGGGTGTCCGGCAGGCTGTCGACGGTCTTTAACCGCAGGCCCAGCGGGCTGGCCTTGATCAGTGCGATCAGTTGGTTTTCCAGATCACCGAGCATCAGGCACCTCCGGGCGCATTGCGGCGCGCCAGGTTGCTGAGGTGATCGCTGACCAGGTCGAGGATGTCCTGCTCGTCATCGGCAGACACGCCGAGGAACGGCCGCGCCGGCATCGCTATCGAGTACGCCGCGATGGTTACCCACTGGGCGAAGTTGCTGCGGCGCTTCTTTACAAAGCGGTTACCGACCAAACCCGTACGGCCGTCCCGGCGGAAGTACGCCTGCTGGCTACGTGCCGCGATGTCGATCTTGCCACCGAACTGGTGGATGGCCGCATAGATGCGGTTAACGCCCCACACTGCTGCCTTACCATCCACTCGGCTGCTGATGGAGTCACCCAGGTGGCCGTCCTTGGTCAGGGTCTTGCCGCCTTTTTCCTGCACCCGCTGGCTCGGCTTCCAACGCACGCCATCCGGCCCTGTCTCACGGCGGAAGCGATCACGGGTGCTGTTCTCACCCAGGAAGGCGATGTCTTTCAGCAGCGGCTGCGGGTTGGCGCCCATCTGCTGCATGGCCTTGAACAGCCGCTGCACCATGGGCAGGTTGGAGTCGATGCGGATGCTCACGCTCATCAGATGAAGCCCTTGCTGCTGTTGCGGCCGAACACCAGGCCGTCGCTGACCATCTCCGCACCAGCCGAGGGCTGCGCGGTGGCGCCGCTATCGGTCGGGCCGAGCTGCACCTTGCCGGTGGCCACGCTCTCCAGGAACTTGATGGAGTCCTTGTAGAGCGTGGTCACCTGCTCAGTGGCCGAGTCGTCGTAGAGCACGAAGCGGGCGATCTGCCCGGCGATGCGTTCCAGCACCTGCGGGGCGTTGCTCAGCGGCAGCTGGTAGCGGCCGCCGAGGTAGGTGTTGATGGTCTGCTCGGCGTCCTGCAGAGCGCGATTGACCTTGGCCAGCGCCAGCGCCGCGGCTGCCTGTTCCTCTGCCGTGTAGGAGGACAGATCCGCACCGGCGGCGGCCTTGGTCAGCAGCTCGCCATACACCACTGACGGCACACTGACGTCGGCGCGCTGGGCGATTTCCTCGGCGTTGTAACGGGCGAGCAGTTGGGCGGCGCTGGCGTACATCAGGCGTTACCTTCCTTATTTTCGGGATCAGCAGCGCTCGCACCAGGTGCACCAGGTGCAGCGCCAGCACCGTCATCAGCCGAACCATTCGCGGCGTCTTTGGCACCACTGGTATTCGCTTCGGCATCCGCTTCGGCCTGGACCTTGGCCAACTCGGCCAGCTTGGCATCCGCCTCGGCGGTGGCCGGGAACTGCGCGTGGGTCACGTTGAGTAGCGGCTCAGCCTCGATTGCGTCGAGCTGCTGCGGGCTCAGATCGGCCAGCAGCAGGCCGAATCCCTCACGGGTGAAGGTGAAGCCGGCGCGGCGGAAGGTCGCCGGCAGGCTGCGCACGAAGATGCCGTCGAGTAGCTCGGCCCCGGCGCCCTTAACCACCACAATCTTGGCGGCGACGGGCTTTGCAGCAGGCTTTACGGCGGCCTTGGTGGGTGTTTTAGCCATGTTCAAACCCTCCCTTAGCCGGCGCCGGTGGAGCCGAAGCCCAACTGCCAGAAGCCGTAGCCAGCCGCAGCGCGTGCTTCAGCGCCGAACTTGTACTTCTTCAGGTTGAACACGTCCTCGGACTCCGGGTTGGTCTGCGAGACGAACACCGGCTTCTTGCGGGGCTGATAGACGAAGGGCTTGACCGGCTTGGTCGTGTCGAGCAGGAACCAGGCGGTGTCGGACTCGATACGGGTATCCACCACCAGCTCGGCGGTGCCCTTGTAGGGGTTCGGCTTGTCGTCGGCCAGCTTGTCGTTGGTCAACAGCATGCGCGCGGTGTCTTCCAGGGCGGCGCCGACCAGCAGCACGTTAGGGCTGATGTTCAGCGAGCGACCGTCTTCGTCCTTGAACTTCTTCATGGCGGTACGCGCGGCGCCGTAACCGGCCTGGGCCAGCGCCAGGGTGGCGTTGGAAAGCACCGCGGTGCTGGTGTTGCTGACCGAGGCGCCGGCCACCGGGTGGTCGGTGTCGAAGAAGTACTGGCCGTCATAGCAGAGCTTGGCGAAGCCGCCGTTGACCGCTTCGTACACCAGCTCGTCCGGCAACTGCGCCGCCGAGAAGCCGGCCATCTGCGCCTGGGGCTGATAGATGCCGAGCTGATCGTCCTCGATGTGGTTGCGGTCGACCTCGACGGTGGCTTCGAAGTCTTCGTTGACCACTACGTACTTGTAGGCTTCCAGGGCCTTGACGACCTTGGCGCCGATCCAGCGGCGCATCTTCGGGAAGTTGCTCAGCCAGGTGTAATCGTTCTGCCCGCTGTTGGACGGAACCTCCATGGCAATCTTCTGCCAGGTGCTGGGCGCCGCGATGAAGGCCTTGTTGAAGGTGGTCTTCAGCGCCAGGAACACGGCGGAAAGGGCTGCTTTATTGATGAGCATGTTCGGTGATCTCCCTGTTATTCGATCCAGACGCCGTCGGACTCGACGCCGACGATGCGCCCAGCGGCGGAACGGGTGGCGCCGCCATCGGTGGCGGCCAGGGTCTGGTCGTCGACGATGTAGGCGGTTTTGCCCTGGTGGGCCTGGGTGATGGAGCCGTCGTTGGCCCACTTGAAGGCGTTGAGGCGGCGCACCAGTACGGTGAGCGCACCATCGGCGCCGCCGGTGTTGTCGACCGACTCTTCGGCGCGGCCGAGGTAGGTCAGGGTGGTGGCGGTGCTGCCGGGAGCAGCGAAACCGGTGGCATTGGCCACCACGATGGCCCCGGCAAAGACCTTGGCGCTGGCGGCGGCCGGCACGCCGATGATCCCGGCGTGCTTCAGCGGGGTGTTGCGGTCACGGGTGAGAACGGACATGAAGGCTCCTTACGCTTTCAGGGTGGCGAGGTAATCGGCCGGCTCGACGCCCATGGCCTTGCACACGGCCACGGCTTCGGCGTCCAGCTGCTCGACGGTGGTCGGGACTTCGAGCGTGCGGCCCTGGCTCTGCTGACCCTTGAGCGCGGCGATGGCCGGGGTTTGTTCCAGGTAGGTCTTGAGCGCGGCGACATTGGACTTGCCGAGGTCGCGCGCCCACTTTTCCTGGGCGGGCAGCAGGCGGCCATCGGCCAGGCCGGCTTTCACCAGCTCGCCGACTTCGCCGTCGATCTGGGTGGTCTTGAGCGCCGCGATGTCCTTTTTCAGATCCTCGACCACAGCCACCGGCACGAACTTGGCCGGGTCGGGCGTGCCCTGGGTCTTGGCGGCAGCCAAGGCCGTCTGCAGCTCGCCGACCTTGCCAGCGTCAGCCTTGAGGGCGGTCAGGGCGGTCTGGATGTCTTCTTCGCTGGCGTCTGTGGACAGACCCAGCAGTGCAATCAGCTCTTCTTTGTTCACACTTTGGTTCTCCTTTGCGGAAGGTGCGGCCGGGTCGGCCAGTTGGAAACGAGCAGCCGCCAGCGCCGGCAGGGAAGCCATGCCGTCGAGTGCGGGGTAATTGGTGAGGGCGACGTGGATCAGGTCGAGCACTTCGCCGGTTTGCGTGTCGTAGCTGAACACCGGGCTCAGGTAGCGGTATTCCTTGGCCGCGATAAAGCCGGCGGCCTTCTCGGTCCAGTCCACCTGGGTGGCGTACAGGCCGAGGCCGTCGCGCCATTCGAGCGCGACGCCCTGAAACCAGCCAGCAGCGGGGGCCGGCTGGCCGTTGGTTTCGCTGTTGAGGGTCTGGTGTTCGTAGTCGATCACCAGGTCGGTGCCACGGGTGGCCAGCTTGGCGACCAGCTTGGCGGCGATCTGGGCGTCGATGTACCAGTGGCCGGCTTGCACATCCTTCGGCCGGCCGTCACGCGCCTTGAAGGCACCGGCCGGGAACAACTGGATGGCAACGCCCTGCGCCTGCAGCTCGAAGGTGCAGGCGGCAATGGCGGATTTGAGGGCGTGATTTGTCTTCATGCCGCCAGTGTCGGCGGCATGGCTGGGGCGTTATAGATTGACGGGCTTCAGTAGGCCGGGTGGGGAACCAGACCAGGAGCAACGACGCGCAGCAGATACGGGCGGAGGCATGCGCTGGCGCCCAAGCATGACAGCTTCACCCGAAACTTACCCCGGCGATGTGCGCCAGAGGCGTTAGACCCGCGTTAGAAACGCCGAAAGCACCTGTACACGGGTAACGCCAGCGCCCAGGCAGGCGCAAAGGCCTCCTGCGGCCTTACAGGCGGCCGGCTGATTTCGCCAAGGATGGGCCGAGCTGGTGCTCACTGCGCGCCCTTCAACAACTGCTGAATCTCTTTGTCACGTTTGGCCGCTGCCTTGCTCAGCCGGCGCAGGCTGGTCAGCACCAGGGCGCTGCCGGCCAGGGTCGCCTTGACCAGGGTAACCACGCCGTCTTCCTCCAGGAGGTAGAGCAGCGCGCCATCGGCGCCGATGAACTCGCGGCCGCGGTCGATGGCCACCTGCACCCTGGGGTAATCGTCCAGGGTGATTTTCGGCTGGTCGCGCAGCTGCTTGGCCAGGGTGGCTTCGGGCAGGCTCAGCACTGGCGTCTTGCTGCCCAGGCGCGCGGCCAGCGCCTTGCCCAGGTAGGCCAGGGGGAAGCTGCCCGCCGGCTGGCGGTACCAGTCGGCGAAGGCCGGGCCGCCGACCAGGTCGGCAATGCTCGCCCTGGCCATGGCCGGCGGCGCAGCCTGCACCTTGGCCACCAGGTGATCGGCCAGGCTGGCGCGGCGGCCACCTGGTGGATAGTGGAACGACGGGTGCACGCCGGCCGGGATCTGCTGCACCTCGCCGGTACGGGCGTTTACATAGGGCAGCTTGGGCACCTCGGGCGCCGGACCAACCGGCTTGCCGGAGCGCTCGACCTGGCGCGCGGTGCGCGGGATCGCCCGGCACTTGCAGCCGTATTCCTTGACCGGAAAGTGCGCCTGCCAGAACGGATCATCCACCGGCAGGGTCAGGCCATCCCAGGCGCTATGGGTATGGCGCGGCTGGCTGCTGTTGTTGCCGTCGTACTCCAGGTAGGGAAAGGCCTGCTTGCTGTCCTGGATGCGCTGCCACTGGCCTTCGCTGTGGGCGGTGCGCAGGTTGGTGTCATAGATGGTCTTGAGCCGGCGCGGGCTGCCCAGCTGCACCTCGGGGGTTTCGCCGGTCAGCGGGTCGCGTAGCGGCTGGCGGCCCCACCAGCCCTTGGCTTGCAGGGTGGGGGTGAGGCGCTGCTGGAAGTCGCGCAGCGTGGTGCCTTCGACTAGGGCGCGGTCCACCTCGGCGCGGATGTCCTGGAGCAGATCCAGCTGCATGACCTTGGCCACGGTGAAGGCGGCCTGGTGCTGGGCCTGCCACACGTCGCGGTGATCGAAGCCGATGGCGAAGCCCTTCTGGCGGAAGTACTCGATGGCCTCCTCGGGCGGCAGTGCGACCAGGTCGACCATCAGACCGCCCCAGTCCGGCCGGCCAGGGTGCCGGCGAACAGGCCCTGGGCGATCAGCTCGGTGAGCTGCGCGGCGTCAAGCTGCGGGATCACCTCGGGCAGGCGGTCGCGGAACTCTTCCAGGCTCTTGCAGCTGGCCAGCAGCTGCTGCACCGGGGCGACCATGTCGGCCACCGGCTGCCAGTCGTTGGCGAGCTGCTCGGCCAGGTCGTCGAGCGGGTCGTTGTCCAGCTGGCCCTTGAGCGCGGCCACGCGGGTGGCGGCGGTACCGGGGCCGGCAGGCGCAGTTGTGCCAAGTATCGCGTCACCTTTGCCCGGCAGCGGGATGCGCAGCTTGTCGTGGGCCCAGCTGACCGGGATCTGCATGCCGGCATTGACCAGGTTGGGCAGCGCCTCGGCATAGGTGGCCATGTCTTCGGCTTCGACCAGGTCGAACTGGAAGCGCGGCAGCCGGCGTGGGTCGCGCTCGCCGCCCTTGTTCAGCACCAGGAGCGGATACAGCAGGTACTGGCGCAGGGTGGTGGCGACTTGTTTGGCATCGCTCTTGAGCAGGTCATGGCGCACTTCGTTGTGCACCGCGCCGAGGGCGTTGGTGCTGCTCTTGCCGTCGGCCTGGCTGGTCAGGGTGCCGCCCAGGATGGCCTTGGACATGCTCTTTTCCGCCCACTGCACCATCCAGTCGAAGGGCTCATGCGAGCCCTTGGCGGCGTCCTTGAAGTCGATCTCCATGCCCTGGGGAATGATGCCGCCGGCGTTGTGGCCGATGCTGACCACGGCGCGCAGCAGGGTGGCCTTCTCATCGGGCGAGGCGCCGCTGGGGTATCTGCCCAGGCGCAACGGCAGGCCGTAGATCTCGAGGAACTCGGCCAGGTCGCGCACCGCGTAGTTCTTGAACAGGTACGGCCAGGCCAGCACCCGGTACAGACCACCGCGCGCGACATAGCCGGACTTGGCCTTGTGCTCGTGCACCATCCAGCCGAACGGCTGCAGCGCCTCGCCGTCGAAGCTGCCGTCGCGCAGGCGCAGTTCGGTGCGGGTGGCGCGATCGAGCTGGAACCAGGAGGACTCGCGGTAGTTGAAGGCCTTGGGCAACCACTCGCGGCCGTACCGGGCCCAGTCCAGCTCGACACAAGCAAAGCCCTTGCCGATAGCATCGAGCAGGTCGAACAGCAGATCCTCGAAGTCCGGCAGATCCTGCAGCACTTCATTCAGCCAGTCGGCCTCGGCCTGCTCGGCGGCGCTGGGGTTGCGTGGCGGCACCACCGCCCAGTCCACCGTGGTCAGCGCGCGACGGCGCTTGCCGATCTCGGCCAGCAGATGGGCGTCTTTCTCTTCCATGTCCTGGAACAGTTCGCACTGCGCCTGGATGTCGCCCTGCTCGGCGGCCCTGAGGATGGCCGCCAGGCTTGGCGGGGTCAGGCCGCTGGAGGGGTGGCCGGCGAACTCTTCGTGCAACTGGCCCAGGCGTGCGGTCTGTTGCTCGCGCAGGGTCTGCTGCTGAAAGGCCCGGCCGTGAATGTCTACGATTGCCATGGGGTGTTTTCCTTAGTACGGGTCTACCAGGCGCCGGTCCAGCCGCCTGGCTGGTCGTCGCGGTCGGTATCGGCCCAGCGGTCGGCGCGGGTGGGGGCTGCGGTGTAGGCGATTTCGCCGCCTTGGATCCAGCTGGCACGCACGGCCATGGCCAGGGATACGGCGCTGTCGCCGTGGCGCTTGCCCTTGCCGCCCTGCGAGTCCAGGTCTTTCTGCCGGCCCTTGTCGATCACCGGGATGCCTTTCTCGACCTTGATCGACAGCAAGTCATCGAGCACGGTCTGGTGACGCGGCAGCTCCAGGTTGAACGCCTCGAACTCACCCTTGAGCTTGGGCATCCACAGCGCATACCAGGCCAGGCTGAGCTGCACCTGGTCGACCAGGCCCGCGCCATAACGCAGCGCGGCCTGCTCGGCCAGGTAGCCGCCGTTGCCGGTGGCGTCGAAGGCCAGGCCGCTGAGACGCGGCAGGCGATCGCAGATAAAGAACATCACCTGGCGCTGCTGCTCGTAGGTCAGGTTGCGCAGTTCGACCTGGAACGGCACCCGCTTGCGCAGGGTGGGCGATATCGCCAGGGGGGTGAAGACGCTGAGGTCGCCCTTGCGCGCGAAGTCCTCGCCGAAGCTGTGGCGGTTCTGGTCGCTCAGCCTGGCCAGTTCCGGCGCCAGGTTCTCTTCGCACCAGGCCTGGATCTCGGCTTCACGTTGCGACTGGGGCCAGCCCTCGAAGCCTTCCGGCGCCTCATAGCGGCAGATGCGGATGGAGTGGTCGGCGACCATCGCCTGCTCGATCAGCACGCGGCTCAGGTAGTTGCCGCCGCTCTTCTTCGGCACGCAGCCGTATTCCTCATCGGCGCTTTCGATGTTCGGGGCGTTCTTGTACAGCCCCGCGCGCCAGGCCTGCTCTGCCTCGGGCGACCAGGTCTGGCCGGTGACGTAGCAGATCCGCTTGTACAAGCCCTCGCTGATCGCACTGTCGAGGGTGATGCGGTGGATGCTGTAGTCCTTGCGGCCTTCCTTGGCGTCCTGGATGTAGGTGTTGAAGGCGTTGTCCACGCCGTTGTGGGTGCTGATCAGGCGGACCTTGTTGCCCCACATGGTCAGGGCCAGGGCGGCCTTGAGCAGCTCTTCCAGGGATTCATGGAAGGCCGCCTCATCGATCACCACGTCACCCTGCAGGCCGCGCAGGTTGCTCGGCCGCGAGCTGAGCGCCTGGATTTTTCGCCCCGTCTTGGGGAAGCGGATCATGTAGGCGAGGATCTCTTCCTTCCGGCCTTCGTCCCAGAAGGTTTGCTCGTAGACGTCGGCCTCGGCCAGTTCGTTGAACGCCTTGGCGAACAGCGCGCAGGCGGCGATGTACTCCAGCGCCATCTCTTGCTTGCTGCCCACATAGAAGGTGTTGCAGCCACCGCGACGGCGCGGCTTGGCGGCATTCATCACGTTGCGCCCGGCCTCGGCCCAGGTCAGGCCGGTGCGCCGCGACTTCTCGGCGATCATGATCGGCGACTCATCCTCGAACCAGCGCTGCTGGTAGCCGAGGAATACCGGCTCATTGGCAGGCTGCGCGTCGATCATCTCTTGAGGCACATCGACGCCATGCAGCGCCATCTCCTCCTGCAGGTCGATCTTGCGCGGTGCGCTGGTGGCCTTGAGGCCCTTGCCCAGGTTGTCGGTGGTTGCGCGCACGGCCATGTCAGGCCTTGCCCAGCAGGATGCCGCGAATGCGGGTTTCGAGCTGCTCGCTCATGCCGTCCTGGCCGCGCAGCTCTTCGCTGACGGCCTTGGCCGCCTCGGCGGCGTACTCCGCGCGGATGGTCTGGCGATGCTCGGCCATCCACTTTTTCTGATTGATCGAGGCGCGGCCCAGCTCGGCCACGGCCTTGGCCACCTTGGGCAGGTCGAACTGGCCGCCCTCGCTCATCAGCAGCTTGAACAGGTGTTCCTGCACCAGGCGCATCAATGCTTCGTTGACGGCGCCTTCCTCATCGGGGGCGGCGGCGACCACGGCGCGGGCCTGCTCGCTAGCCATCTTCAAGGCCGACAGGCGATCCTCGAAGCCTTGGCCGTAGCTGTGTAAGGCGGATTTGCCGATGCTGTGACCGCGCTCGGCCAGTGCAGCAGACAACGTCTCATAGCGGCTGAAGTTGTTCTCGACCAGGGCTTGATCCAGCCACGCCTTGATCTCGGCAGGTAATTGCTCGACCTTGCTGCGCGGCGGCATGTCAAAAACTCCGCATGGGGCGGGCAATGCCGGGATTGCAGGGGATGGTGTACTCGGCGATATCCACGCCGTAGTGGGTCAGGCCGGCAATCCATACGCCGCCGGGTTGCTTGTCGAGGGTGACCAGGCTGCGGTCCTTCAGGTAGTCCAGCTCGCGGCGCACCTCGAGCTGGGTCGCATCGGGATAGATGCCCTGGATGGTGGACAGCACCAGGACTTCGTGCGGGTCGACCGGGCGGGCGTTGTTGAGGGTCAGCAGGATGTACCAGCGCATCGACTCGCGGCGGATCTTGGCGGTATCAATCATGTTTACGTGCTCCATTTATCTGGATGACTTCGAGCTTGGAGAAAACGGCATCGATCTTGGCTTCGATGATGGTCTGGTTGCGCACAAAGTCCTCGCGGCGCACGTACTGCAGGGGCAGCTCGGCCTGGAAGCGCAGGAAGGTGCGCTCCAGTTGCTGCACCGCATCGGCGTCTTTGTCCTGGCGCTCGAGCACCTTGGCGAAGTTCTCTTCCCAGTGCCGGGTCGCGGTCTGGCGTGCCAAGTCCTGGGACGCGAAGCGCTCGCCCAGGCGCTTCTCGAACTGGTTGAGCAGCAGCTTGACCAGGCCGGTGACCACGGTGGCAAACAGGCCCAGCAGTCCGGTGGCGTAGCCAACCAGCTGGCCGAGTTCTAATTCAAATATCACGGGGTGCAGCCCTCCTTGGTGTTGAGCAGTGCCGTCACTTGGCTGGCGAGGTTGCGGGCCCAGCGGCCGTAGTCTCGAGCGTGGGCGAGGATGTCGGCGGGGCTGACGCCGCTTTCCAATAATTCGGCGTCAGTGCGGGCGGCGGCCCAGGGGGTTGTGCCACCAAGGCCGGTAACGGGGCCGACAGCGGCGTCGGGCACACCGAGGGCGGTGTTGTAGTCGCGCAGCCAGCCAACAGTGAACACGCAATGAGGAATAGGCTCAGGCGCAGCAGCCGGTGCCGGGCGGTACTGGGTGACAACATAGGGAATTCGCTCCTCGATGCCGTGGGGGTCGCCGGAATTGGCCTGCTGATCGGCCAATAACTGGGCCTCGGCCGCATTGGCCCGCAGAACCTCGCGCCACAGCAGGGCGCTGTTTTCCCGCGAGACCTTGTCCGCCTGTGTCGCGTGCGCGGCTTGCAGATCCTTGAGCGCCGAATCACCTAAGGCGGCGGCGAACCGATAGCCGAAGCCATAGCCGATGCCAGCGCCGGCCGCGCCACACACCAGGCAGGCCAACAGGCCGAGGGTCAGGCTGGACGGCAATGGGTTAACCAGCACGGCGCGCCCTCCGCTGGTTGCGCTGGTTGCGCTGCTTGCGCGCCTGGCGCCGAGCCGCGGCTATGCCGGTCTTGCCGGGGCGTACCTGCGGCCATTGCACCAGGTGAAAACAGCTAGGCACCCACAGCCGACCAGTGCCAAACAGCCTGTCAAACCAGCCCATCAGGACGTGGATCATGCGCGCACCCCCTGGGTGGTGATGACCCGCAGCATGGCGTTGACGATCGGCAGGGTCACGGCCACGGCGGTGTAGAAATTGACCGGCAGGTGCGGCTGCAGCAGGCCGGTGCCGGCCTCCAGGGCCATCAGGCCGGCGGCGCCAGCGTTGACCCAGAGGGTGCGACTATGGCGCCAGTGTTTGCACTCAGCCATGGCGCACCCCCGGCACCACGCCGGCGCGGGCCAGGCCGTCGGCGATCAACGGCTCGCCGTACCAGAGCCCGCCGGGCAAGGGGCCGGGGCCGTTCTCGTGGCGGATGATGGCCAGCACCAGGGTGCGCATGGTCAGGTAGTCGTAGACATCCAGGCTCTCATCGTCCGGGCCGATGCCGAGCGCCTTGGCGACGTGTTTGGCATAGGCCCCGGTGTCGTTTTCATGGGCCGGGGCCCAGCGCTCGATCACCTCGCGCACGCTGTCGATGCGGCTGCCGTCGCTTGCCCGGCGCTTGTCCTGGTAGGTGATCAGCACGCGGGCGATCGCGCGGATGCCCCACACTGGATCGAGGAAGGTGACAAAGCGCGAGTCTTTCTGCTCGCGGGCCTGGCCCTGCCAGCGAGTGCCCGCGACACGGTCGATATTGCCGGGGTTGTAGTTGCGGATGCCGCGAGGCAGTGGGGTATTCATGCAGACTCCTGGTGGCCGAGCGCCGCCCGCAACTCGGCCAGCCGCGCACGACCGACCTCCGGGCTGGACTTGGTGAGGGTGAACACGGATCGGGTAGGCACCAGCGGCGCCGGGTCACACGCAGCGGCGCGGCGCAGCATGCTGCGGTGCGCGACCAGTTGGGCGGTGCGCTGTTCGGCCAGGGCTATAGCGCTCTTGGCCAGCTCGCGGGCCTTGGCGCGCCACTCCTGCGGGCAGGCGGCGAAGATCTCGCGCTGCCGCGCCACATCGCCCAGGGCATCGACGATGGCCTGGGCGTAGTCGCGCGGCTGGCGCATGGGGCGAGGTCTGGCGGCTTGATTTGGCATGCCGCCATGGTCGGCGGCGGGGGCAGGTCAAAACAGGTGGAAGGGGTTCAGTAGAAGCAAAAAGCCCCGCAGTTGGCGGGGCTTGGGGTTGATTTTATTCGGGCTTAGTCAAGCCGGTTAAAGGAGTAGCTTACAGACATCAGACCATTTCCGGCGTTCACGCTGACGGACTGCCTTGTCTGGCCTGAAACCTTATGGATTGCCTTCGGAACACCACCTGCCTTGATGACATTCAACTGCCGCTTGAGTTCTTCTGCCATGTACGCGCGTGCTTGCCAGTAGGTTTTTTCGGTTCTAGCCAGTTTTCGCACGAATGAATAACACAGCTCGTCAATGGTGTCGGTGTCACTTGTTGATGTCTGCGAGGTGATGATCATGCCGCAGCTAAAAAGCTCCAGCTTGTCCATGCTCTTGCCTTCAGCTTCCAGAAGCAGCAGGCCTGTACCGATCTTTATGCTGCCACCACGCCGCTTGTTTCCCTCAGTGAGAGGTGTGACTTCTTTCAGTTCCGCATGAATGTTTGGGAACTCATCGAGCAGCTCATCATAGGTGGTCTTGAACGGCGTTGGCGCAGCCTGAGCAACCAATGCACACATCAAAAGGCCTACTGCCAACAGCCCCTTAAGGGAGTTTTTCATCGAACATCTCCTTGTTTGAATGCCCTGGCAGGGCTTTTTCTGTGTCAGATACCGCACTTAATGAAACAGGTCGCCAGTCGCCTCGGGCGACGGCTGCTTGAGGATCTCCCAGATCCGCCGGTCGCTGAGCTTGTTGCTGCGCGCCAGCTCGGCCACCAGGGTGTTGGCGCTGATGCCTTCGCGGGCGCCTTGCTCGAACTGGTTGTTGATCTCCAGGTCACGCAGGCGGCGCAGGGCGCTGTCGCACTTGGGGATATACAGCGGCACGCTGCCCCAGTGCTTGGCCATGATGCCGGCGGCTTCTTCGCCCACCACATCGGCGAGGGCGGCGTGGCGGATGATACCGAGGCGGCGCACGCCCTTGGCCACAGGCCAGGTGGTGCCGCCGAGTTCGTCGACCAGGCGCTGGGTAGCCGGCAGGCCGATGGCCGCGGCTATGTCCAGTAGCTGCTTTGGCAACAGCTCTTTCACCTGGTCAATTCTCATGCAGTAGGTCTCCCGTGGCGCTTGGCGTCGTACGTCAGCGCGGCGATCAGTCGCCGCAGCTGGTCAGCGTCGCACCATTCTACCCGTTCAACCTTCATCATTCGCAAGGCCATAGCATCGGCGTAGCTCCAGGGCCGCTTGGCTTCGGCCAGGAAGGCCTCGATCTTGCCGATCATGGCGGCCCTGTCTGGCGCCGCCTTTGGCACTGCGCGGCCGGCCTTCTTCGCCGGCCTGGGCTTGAAGCCCAGGCGCTCGAACTCGGCCAGCACGGCGCCGATCTGGCGCTTGTTCAACTCCTTGGCCGAGCGCACGCCGGCAATACGGGCCAGCAGGGCGCGATAGGTGTCGTCATCCAGGCCGAGCTGGGCCTTGGCTACGTGGATCTTGGCGAGGGTGGTCATACGGGGTTCCTCGGCTTTGGCGTCCTGCGTCGCTCTACCTCCTGCATCCATGCAGTCGTCGGGTTCATGGCGGCGCGGAAGGCGGCAGGGTCGCGGCGGGCCAGGGCGGCCATGAAGCGGATGGCCAGGGTCACCGCCTCGGCGGCTTCCTGGTACTCGCCGGCCTGGCTGATACAGGCGATATCGGTAGCCGTCCCGGCGCCCATATTCATCTTGAACTTGGTCTCGCCGATGGCTTCGGCACGCTGGCGGGCAAGCTTGCGGCGCCGCGCTGAGCGCTCGCGGGCCAGGCGCTTCTTCCGCTCGGGTTTGGTTTCTTGTGTCATCGTTTGGCTGCTCATCAGTACCGGGCAACCATGCCCGGCAGACCACCACCGGCTAGGCCGGGGCGGTTTCGCTAGTTCAATGCCAGCTGTTCTGCACCGTTCACCCCATGATTTAGCCGCACATCACCTGCGGCGCCGATGCCGTTCAGCGCGTCTTTCATGCTGCGCAGGCTGGTGCCCTTGCGGGCGTTGCGCTCGGTTGCCTTGCCGGTCTCTAGCTCCGGGTGGTTCTTGGCTATGTACGCCGCGACGGCGGCAGAGGGCTCGCTGCCTGCGAACGCCTGAACCTTCTTGTGCACGGCATAGGCCCAGGCGTCACAGAACACGTCGGCACGCTTGGTTTTCGTCGCAGCCTTACAGCGGGTCAGGTTGGCCGAGATGTAATCGCGGCGGGCCTGGCGCACCTGGCGCAGTAGTAAGGTCATGGTGTAGCTGGCTACCTCGGCCATCTCCCCAATGAAGCGGTACTCGCCCAGCCCCGCCATGAACAAGAAGCTGCACGCATAGGCTCGGCTCACGATGGCGGCCAGCTTGATCTCCCAGGCCACCGGCCGATTCTTGGCGCCGCTACGGGCGGAAGCCTCGAACACCTCAGAGGCCAGCACGTCGCCTTCTTCAATGCGGTACTTGTCCATCAGCGCACGCGCCTGGCGCATCGCGGCGGCGGCTTCGTGCGGCTCCCCGGAAGCGGCCAGGCGTAGGCACTTCTTGATTTTGTCTAACGCTTTGTCGTGATCCATATCGTCCTCGGCTGCTCATCAGTGCCGGACAACCACGCCCGGCAGACCATCGCCCTGGTGGGCGAGGTTTCGCTTAATTGGTGCTGGGCACCTTCTCGCGGAAGCGGCGCGGGAACCAGTCGCAGTAGGTGTCCGTCGGGGTGTGGCCAAACATCAGGCAGCAGCGGCGCTCATGCACGCAGTCGCCGCAGGTCTTTTCTGCCGGCAACTCCATGCAGGTCGCGTCGGTGCACGCTTTGTCGGCGCAGCAGCCGTGCTTGTTTTGCTTTGCCGCAGGTGCATCAACGGGCTCGTTCGTCAGGTCCATCGTCATGTCAAATCCACCAGTAATTCCCATATCGTCCTCGGCTGCTCATCAGTGCCCAGCAACCACGCTGGGCAGACCACCACCGGCCAGGCCGGGGCGGTTTCGCTTAGGGGAGGCTGTCGGCGTGGCTCATGCCTGCAACTCCCCGGCCTGGTAGTAGCGGACCACTCGCGGGCCACGTGAGCAGGGGGCGTAGCCGTAGACGTAGATAAACCAGATCAAAGGGAACATAGCGGTTTCTCCTATCAGTGGATGGTGGTGCCGGGCGGGATCTCGGCGGAGCCCCGAAGGGCGGCCTGGCAGAACGGGCAGTTGCAGGCAGCGGAGTTGGCTTTTTTGGCCAGCTTCGCCGCGCGCTTTGCCTGCAGGACCAGCGTCAGGGCCATCATGCCGGCCTTGCTTCCCGTCTCGCCGGCGCCCTCCAGGCTGATGCCGATGCCGCCCTCGATGTCCTTGATGGTGATGGTGTACTCAGCCATGTGGCCTCCTTAGCGCTGGGCGCGAAAGTTGATGCGGTAATCGCGGGCCAGCTGGCGCACGCGCTTTTCGGTCATGTGCAGCTTCTTGGCGATCCACTTCGGCGAGTCGCCCAGGGCGGCGGCAGCCATGACCAGGGCGGCCTGCTTGACCGCTACCTCCTCGGCCGCTGCCGGCGCTGGCTCTACCGCCGCAGGCTCAGGCTCCTGCTCCTGCTCCGGCTGCAGCACCGGCTCGACGACGGGCGGCTGGAACAGGTGGGCATAGACCGGCGTGCGCTCGGGGTTGATGACGAAGTTGCTCGGCGCATCGCTCATCTGAAAGCCGACCTGGTCGATCTGACCGCCCTTGGCCAGGAACGCCTGGGTGGCCTGTTCGAGCCGCAGGCGCTCGGCGTCCTGAACCGTCGAGTGCAGCGGCAGCGGGTCGTTGCGGGTGTCGTGGAAGCGCTGCATGTCAGACCTTCCTCGTGAACTGGATATGGCAGCGCCACGTCTCGGCTTCGCCGACGGGTGCCGTCTGGAGTCGCTCGGCCTGAACAGCCGTGGCTTGCGGGTAAATTTTTGCGGCCAGGGCCAAGGCGGCCGCTTGCGCGCTCATGACCGCTGTCGCCCGCAGCGTCTGCCCTGGGCTCGATGCCGCATAGGTTCCCTGGGTGTAGCGAACCCGCATGCAGATGTGCGTCATCTCACACCCCCGCCACTTGCAGGCTGGCGATATCCAGGCTGATCGCCTGGTACTGATCCGTATCGCCGACCCGCTCATAGATGCGGATGTACGACTTGGAGCCGACCACCTGGCAGGCCTCGCCGATGGCCGTCATCGCCCGCTGCCAGCGTTCATCGGCAATCTCCAGGCGGCGCAGGGCCAGCACGCGGGCGGTGCGGATCTCGCCCTTGGTGTCGGCGCGGAACGCATCGTTGACCAGGGTCACCACCTCCGGCCGGGCGCCTTGGGTCCACTCGCGCAGGCATTCGTCGATCAGCGAGCGCGCGGCCTGCAGGCGTTCGTCCAGGGCGATGGACTCCTGCACGGCCAGCTGGATCTTGTAGCGGCCGTCGAAGGCCAGCAGGGTGACGTTGCCCTTCTTGCCGCCGACCTTGGCGCCGTATTCCTCGAAGCTCATGTCGATGAAGGCGCGGATGTCGCCGAACGCCATAGCCTTGAAGTCGGCCAGATCGCCGCTCAGCTCGCTGGCGCGGTCGACCAGGTGACGCACCAGGCGATCGCGCTCGATGTCGATCGGCTTGATCATGCTCTCAGGAATCAGGCGGCCCTGGCCGTCTTGCCGGAAGCCGGCGGGGATCTGTGGTTGTGCATTCATGTGGGTTGTCCTCAGTGGAAAGTCAGGTCGATGCCGGCAAATTCGGCCGGGCGGGTGTGGCTGATCGGTTCGCGCCATTCCAGGGTCACGCCCTGGAACAGCACGGTGTAACGGGTGCTGCCGGCCGAGGCGTGGCGCTGGTAGCCCTCGGTCACGCGCAGGTTCTGCAGGCGCTGGCCGTCGGCGGGGCTAATCTGCAGGCGGTTCTCGACCGACTCGACGCGCAGCAGGCGGATGCCCATGGCCTGCAGCGTGCGGGCGGCGCTGTTGAAGACCTGCAGGCGCTCGGCGAACTTCGCGGTCAGCACTTTCAGTGGGCGTTCAGTAGATCCGTGCATGGTGCTTCTCCTTGTCGGTGCTGCAGGTGGGGTTGTGCGGGCAGTGCAGGCAGGCCACCCAGTGCTGCATGGCCTGCGGGTTGTGGGTCGGAGCAGGTTTTTCGCGGTAGCTTTGGCACTGCTCGGCGTTGACCACGGCGTCGAGGGCCACGCAGTCGAGGCGGCCCAGTACGTTGAGTACGCGCCGCTCTACGCCCGCCGTGGACGGCGACGGGTAGCGGTTGGCGAGCACCAGGCTGACGGCGCTGCGGCTCATGCCGATGCGCTGCCCGGCCTTGGTCATGTTGCTGCGCGCCACCTCGGCGCCCAGCAGGCAGACGAACAGCGGCGGCTGTTCGCCCCAGGCGGCTAGTTGGGCGCTCATTCGTCCTCCTCGGGGGCCTGGCAGTACACGACCTGGCCCAGGTTCGGATCGAACACTTGGCCTATCCGTTGGATCATTGGCGGACGTGGTCCGGTGTTCTTGCCATTGGCCAAGCGGTAACGAGCCAAAAGCCCTGGCTTGCTGGGGCTGACCAGCGTCACGTACCCGGCCCGCGCGAGCCATTTGAGGTAGGCCTTGGCCGTTGCGCGCGTGGTGGGTACTGCGATTGATGCCTGTGCCGCCAATTCGTCAGCATCCAGCTCGCCGAGAATGCGCAGCGTGCGCCACATGGCCTCTGTGCCTTTGCCTGCTGTGCTTGGCTTGCCCTCGCGAGTTACTGCAGGCGCTTCAGCACCGCAATCGTTGACCAGACGCAGGGTCTGTTCTGAGAGGCGCTGGCCCTCGATCACCTCCAGATAGTTGCCGCGCAGCAGTGACTGCAGGTAACTGCGCACGGTGGTTTCATCTGCGCTTGCCCGGTGGGTCACGGTGTAGGCGGTGAAGCCCGCAGCGTTGGCGCGAATGGCTTCCCACATGCGTTGGCGGTTGCTTTTTCCGCCTTTCATTTCCAGATGCACTGGCTGACGGTTGCTCATTAAGCGCGCCTCCGCACTGGAGCCTCGCCGGTAAACCAGCCGCGGTTAAGTTGCTGCCATTGCGGCAGGTCGACCGCGTCCAGGCCGATGGCCTCGGCTTCGGAGTAGATGCGGTAGAGGTTGACCGCCACCCGGCGCAGGCAACCGTTAACGGCGCGGCGCAAGTCCTCGAGCAGCGCGGCGTCGATGCGCAGTTTCGGGTAGCTGGCAGCGGCCAGCGCCTGCATGTCTTCCAGGGTGGCGGGTTGTGCCGGCACCCACTCAAGCACCCGGTTGTGCAGGCGTTCGAGCTTGGCCAGGCTGCTCGGCACCCGTTCCTCGCCGATCAGCACCATGGTGCCCTGGCTGGCGTTGTAGATATCGGTCAGGACGTTGGCGGCGGCCTTGTCCAGCAGGTACTGCACGTCGTCGATGATCAACGGCCGGGTGCTGCGCGACAGCTGTTCGGCCACTTGGTCGACCATGTTGGACAGGGTCGCGGCGGGCAGAATCGACATCTCGCGCAGGATGGCCTGCAGGAACGCCTTTTTGCTCCAGGTGTCACGGCATTCGACGTAGTACGCGCGGTAACGGTTGGCGGCAAAGGCGGCCCCGACGCTTTTGCCCAAGCCGCTGGCGCCGTACATGGCGACCAGCCCAGGCAAGCCCATGGGGCGTGCCATGGTGCGCTCGATGGCGCTGGCCAGCAGCCCTACGTTGGTCAGTGCGACAATTTTGCTAACACTCATCTTCTACTACTCCTTATGACCTCTCCCCGAGGCCGAACGTGCTAAGCGCGGGCCTGTTGGCTCGGGTCCGCGTCAAACAAACTTTTCATCGAAACCCACTCATCACGGCTCGGGTAATGCGCGTGCCAGCGCGCTTCGGCCGCTGTCAGCGCCTCGCCGGCCTGCACCCGCACCTCTAGCTGTTTCCACAGGCGGTAGCGCGCCACGCTGTCGCCCGGCAGCTGGAAGTCGATCACCGGCGGCGCCAGGTCGATGGCGTACTGCCGGGCCGCTGCCAGTTGCTCGGCGCTGAGCTGGGCGGATGGCGCGGCGCTTGGGGCGATCATCTCTACGCGGGTGCCGGTCAGCGTCTCGATCTTGTCGATGCCGCGCTTGACCTGGCCTTGCGAGCGCTTGTCGATGGCCTGCTCGATCATGGTTTTGGGCATGTAGTCGCTGGCGTTGCCATCGATCAGGGCTTCGCCGAGCAGCTCGCCGTCCAGGGTGCGGATCCAGACGCGGGAGGCATCGCGCACGTCGTAGGCGAGCAGGATCTCTTCGCCGGTGAAGATGCGCAGCGCGTCCATGAAGTAGCGATTGCCGGCCCAGGTGACCTCGCCGCGGCGGGTCTGGCGGATGACTTGCGGGCGCATCAGGTCGTCGATCAGTTCGGCCGGGGCCAGCATCGGCTCCCAGCCTTCGGCGAGCGCGGCATCCCAGGCTTCCATGGGGCTCATGTGGCGCAATACGCCGGTCTGCCGGTCGCGGATCTTTTCCAGGCCACGGTGCGGTTTGTTGTTGTAGGCCTCGACCTCGTATTCGGCGCCGGCCATGAACTCGGTGAAGGTGGGCATCAGTGGCGTGCTGCCGGTTTCGCGCAGCTGCTTACGGCCGACCCGATGCACTTTGGTGCCGGCGTGCTTGTCCATGTCGGCGCCGATGTAGCTGGTCAGCTTCTTCGCGGCGTTGACCCAGACGGTCTGGTGGACGCGCTCGACCAGGCCACGCGCCTGGCTGTTGTAGGGCAGGGCGTGGGTCATGGTGCCGCCGAGGCGGTCGATCATTTCGCGCACGGTGTCGTTGGCGAAGCCGGAGCCGTTGTCCGCGTAGAAAATGGCGAACATGCCGCCGCGCTGGATGGCGTCACGCAGGGCGTCGAGTACGCTGATGGTGGTTTCCGCCTCGCCGATGGAGATGCCCAGGATGCGCCGGGTGGCCACGTCGATGACGGTGGTGATTTCGGGGCGGTAGGGCTTGCCGGTGCGCGGGTTGAGCACCTCGGCGTCGAACTTGTGGCCGTCGGCGGTCAGTACTTCGCAGGGGAACATGCTCTTGGTGCTGCGGCGCTTGAAGGGCTGCAGCGCCTTGAGTTCCTGCGGGGTGCGGCGGCCGGCTTCGCGAGCCTCGGGGCTGAGCTTTTTCAGCCAGCGGCGCACCGCGTGAATGCTCGGCCGTTCGCCCTGGCACTTGGCCGCGAACTCGGCATAGCTGGCTTCGACGCTGGGCTTGGTCGGCCGCTGGAAGGCGCGCAGGAAGTCCGCTGCCCAGTCCGGCACGGCCATGTCCTGCTTGCGCCGGCCCGGTGCCAGGCCGATTTCGCCCTGGCTGCGGTAGTCGGCCAGCCAGCGCTTGAGGGTGCGCTCGGACAGCGTGCGTTGTTCGCTCTTGCGGTCGTTAGCGCGGATCACCCGGTCATTCAGGTAGGGGCTGAGTTCGTCGCTTTTGGCCAGGCCAACCAGGGTCATGATCGCCCGCTGCTGGCTGGTCACCGCGCTCATTCGCTCGATTTCGCGGACGAAGGCCAGGCGTGCCGTCATCACTGAGCGTTGTTCTTCGCTCAAGCGTGACGCTGAAACGGCGTCACGCTGCGCAATAATCGGCAGGGTTTCGGCTGCTGGCTCAGGCTGCGCGGCGGTGACCGAGGCGGCAATCAGCGCGGCCTGGGTTTCCGGCGGCAGTACGGCGAAGGCGTACTCGATCGCCTTGCTGCCGAGGCGCTTCTGGCCTTCCCAGCCCTCCCGCTGTGCGCGGATTTGCACTGCGCGCTCTGTGCCTGGCAATCCAGGAAGGCCGGCCAACTCACGGGATGAGTACCAGTTACGCATGGTTATCTCCCAGCAAACGCTTCAGCTCACGGGCCTTGCGCGAGGCGTCGGCGGCTACCCGCTCCAGCCGACCCAGCTCGGCATCCAGCGCTTCGCGGCCATAAGCCACCCGGCCACCGCGCAGGCCCACCAGCCAGTTGGTCAGCACATGGCTGGCGCAGACTTCTTCCAGCAGCGCGGCTCTATATAAAGGAAGGTTGTGTTCAGTCCTGGCCGGACTCGACCAGGCATCGAGCATGTGCTTGCTCACGTCGTCGCCGGAGAGACGCGACATCTGCGCCGCTATTTCGTAGCGATCCAGCTCGGAGCCCTTGAGGATCTCGCCCACCAGCTCGCTGACTTGCACGGCATAGTTGCCGCAGCCAGGGGTGGCCAGGACGGGCTGTGGAACTTCGAAGATGTCCAGGGTGCGGTCGTCTTTTCCGTGACGCATGTCTAGGAACTCCTGCCCGGTTTACGGTGCCCAAGGGCATAAGCTGGGGTATGCTCCCGGCTAGAAGTTGCGTTCTTTTCCGCGCGCTGTTTGCGGATGCGGTGCGGGTTGCCGTCGGCGTTCCAACGCTCAGGCCAGAGGTCAATCGGCTCCAGGCCAAGAGCTTTGGCGATGGCTCGCTCCATGCGCGGATAAGCCGTGCGCTTGGCGTTTTTCACTGCGGTATCGGAGACGTCCAGCTCGCGAGCCAACTTGGCCAGCGATGTACCTCTGGCGCGCAGTTGGTACTTGATCCATTCCCAACGCTGGGCTGGTTCAAGAGGGATTTCGGTTTTGTTCATGCCTGGCGTCCATTGCTAACCACCTGACGGGGTGGTTTTTTTGGGGTGTCTAACGTCACTTACGGCATAAACATAGCCGCTTTGTTCATGGTGGTAAAGCGAAAAGCGGCGTTTCGCTTTGCCGGAACCGGCAAAATTAAGAGCTTTTCATATATGTCATTGTTTTTTAAGGAATTTGTTAATAAACGAAATTTCGTTTTCGCTGATGGTGATGTTTCGTTTTCCCCCATGAGGAAAACGAAATGAGCGAGGGGTTGGCGGCACGGATGAGGCAATGCGCGGAAATAGCCGGAAGCGGCGATGAGCTTTCGCGCTTGACGGCTATACCAAGGAGGACGCTGGAGTACTACCTCACCGGAGAGCGCGAACCTAAAGTGGCTCGCTGCGTTGAGATAGCCAAAGCAGTTGGTGTGGATATTGGGTGGCTGGCGTCTGGTGAAGGCGAGATGCGCCCCCTGCAAAGTGATGCCTCGCAGGACGATGACAAGTACGCGTATATCCCGCTCTACGATGCGCGGATTAGCGCTGGCCACGGCTCCTGGAGCGCTGGCGCCCGCATCCTCACGCACCTGGCGTTCACCCGCTACAGTCTGCGCAAGAAGGGCCTGGACTCCTCCAACCTTTCCGCCGTCCAGGTAGACGGTGACTCGATGGAAGGGTTGTTGAGCGACGGCGATACGGTCATGGTCGACCACAGCCGCAACACGCTGGAGGGCGAGGCTGTCTACGTCATCTGCCTGGATGACCACCTGTACGCCAAACGCCTGCAGAAGCAGTTCGACGGCGCGGTGCAGATCATCAGCGAGAACAAGGCCTACCGCGACATGGTGGTGCCCAGAGACCGCTTGGCCGACCTGCAGATCATCGGTCGTGTAGTCTGGGCCGCCGGCTGGATGGTCTGACCAGGACGCTTTCTAAGCGCTTGGTGTTAGATGCCAAAGAGCCCGCTAAAATGCGGGCTCTTTGATTAAAATTGACGTTCAAGGCTTAGCAGGTCTTTGGCACTGGTCACCCCAGCCACCCGCCACCGAAGCCCGCGCCGCGCCTGGCTCTCCGAAGTCTTCCGGCCTTATCCGGTTTCTTCCGGCACCATTCCCCCCCTGTGCCAAACATCCCACCTCCCCACAGCACC
>Ga0209343_10001213_pt1 | contig 35277 bp, 42 predicted proteins | sample RifCSPlowO2_02_FD_184026 | JGI IMG/M metagenome (GOLD analysis project Ga0209343, IMG submission 184026) | Groundwater microbial communities from Rifle, Colorado - Rifle CSP2_plank lowO2_0.2 (SPAdes) (version 2) | ecosystem: Environmental > Aquatic > Deep subsurface > Groundwater | place... | reverse complement strand
CTGTCATAAATATCTACATCACCATAAACTTCTTTTTCTATTTCAAGACCAAAAAATTTTCTTAAATGTCCCCCAACTAATTTAACATTTACACTTCCAACTCTTTCCACCCTAAATTTTAGAATTGACTGATCTTTTGTATCTTCTAGAATTGCATTTAAATTTGGTTTATTTTTTGTATGTGTATTATAAAAAGGTCCAATTACATACTTCATAATCTGCTTCGGACTTATTTCATCAATTTCTTTGTTAATAGTTGAAGCAATAGATTTAATATCAGTTAATCCCATTTGCGTTTGATATAAAATTGTTTGAATTTTAGCGTTTTGACTTGGATTAAATACTTCAGTCCAACTATTTTGGGTAAAAAACATTCTATAGTAAACAGGTAAATTTGTAGCTCGTTCTATACATGTCCAATCCAATGTACAGAATTTTTTTTCATCTTCTTCTTTTCTAACCTTGGTATTTCCTACCATAAACTCTTTTAGAACATTGGTATCTTTAACCCTTGAAAAATAATTATACCTCATTAATAGAATTTGATAATGTTCCTGATTTCTACCTTTTAAAATTTCATTTCTAATATCCTCAATGATTGTCTTTCGTTGAGGTAAAACTTCTAATACCTTGGAAGCTCTTTCTTTATCTCTCTGTAACAAGTAAAAATCTTTATAAGTAGGAAATCCAGATTCAGTAGGATCTATTGTTAAAGGAAAGTCTAATTGATCTTCTTTAGGCAAAGCATGCTTTAAAACTAAACAATCAATAGAATCTTTAATTATTTCAATATAAGGTATAATTGGATCTGAAGTTTCTCTTTTCAAGATATCAGATAATTGTCCTAGCCTTGAATTAACACCTCTAAAATAAGATTCTACATTAATTGAATCTAATTCCATCACATTACTTTCATTTAGTAATGCATTTAGATCAATATTGCTAATTGTCATTTTAAAAAACTAAGAAGGCGAATATTAATTCGCCTCTACTCCAACAGGTTTAGAATGTTTATCTTTTAAACTTTCCATTCTACCAGAGTATTGTGCTTCCATTTCCAATAATACTTTTCTGTAAGCTTCTAACTTAACAGCTTCAATAAGAGGTCTTTCTGCTCTTGTCGCTACTTCATCTAATACACCTCTTGCTGATTTCAATACAGTATCTGTTGAAACATCAGTTGCATATTTCATACCCTTATCATACTGAGACGCAGCTTTAGTTGCTAATGCAGTTTGAATAGCAACTGGTGCATTCTGATAAATTGCTGTAACATGTTTTATGTCTTCAGCAAGTCCAGTTCTAAAAGTAATTAATGCATTAACCATTGATGCATATGCTTCAAAATGTTTCTGCTGTAGTGGAAATGCATCTTTAGCTTTCTTTACAATTGTAAAGTAATTATCTTCATTAGTCTTCGAAGTTTGAAGTTGACCGTCAAGATCTTTTACTTTAGTTGCCAAAGCAGGGTATTCACTTTCAGTTGCCTTAGCAATTTCATCTTTGACTTTAGCTACTTCAGCTTCAAATTTTTCCCTTTCAGCCCTAAATTTTTCATATATTGGCTGGTTCTCTTCAAGAGTCTCAGTTGTGACATCTAATGTTGCTTCCAGTCTTGATTTACATTCCATGTTATCAATTATTGCCTCTTGAATCTTTGATACCATATGTGTTCCATAATCTAAAATAGTTTCAAGGTTTTCTCTGACATCTGCATTTTTTACTCTACTTTTTTGCATTTTGTCAGCCATACCTCTAAAAATTCCTGTAAAAGCTAGTACTTTTTCTATACCTTCATATCTAGCCATAGATTCAATAAATTGGCCATACTCTTCAAGATCTTCTGTTAAGCTAATAGCCAAGTCTGATATTTCACCCTTATATTCTTGTGCTCTTTGAATTCCTTCATCTAGCTTTGAAAGTTCAGCAACATCAACTTGCTTTTCACCTGTTAGCATATCATTTAGGTCTTTTTCATATTTTGTTAGACCCTTATCTATAGTAAAATCTAATTCTCGTTTTTTCTCGTCCAAATCTTTCAATTTCTTTTTTTGTTCATCCTTAACAGCTTTAAACTGATCAAGTACATTGTATTCTGACATTTTTTCTGACATTTTGATTCCCCCATAAGTATTATTTGATTTTTATAACTATTGCGTAGCAATAAATTTGTATTTAAAGGCTCCGTGTCATTAATTAATAGTTAATAACTTAGTGGTATTCTCAAATATTTTTGAATTGCTAAATACAATTGTGGTTGTTTTGCCATTAATTCAGTATTTGTTGTAATTCCTGCTTTACCAATAGTCCTAAATACTTCTACTTTTCTTGGATAATTAACAGGCAATCTAGCCTTAATATCCCTTATATATTGTTTAACCTGCTCTATTTTTCGCTTTGTGTAAATATTTTTATCAAGCTCAATAACATGATTACCAATGTGCATCTTATATTCATCTTCATTTGGAATATGGCCACTCATTTTATTGGCAATATCGTCACGGGCAGCATGAATTCTTGAATTTAGTAAATTAACTCCTTTGCTCCCATATTTTGCAGCTTCTTGAAATTTACTTTCAATGGCCTTATCTAAAGTACTTGGTATATAATTATTTCTAAAATCATTTTGAAGTGCATGATACAGTGCATTTATTTTATCAACTAAGTATTCACCCTGATTTATCTCAGGATGTTTTTTTTCGTCAAATCCCGCTAAAGTTTCATATGCAGCTTTACTAGCCTTTCCAGCTTTTCCAACTGCCCCCCCAATGGTAGATGCAGTTTTTTGTATTGATTCTTCAACAACTTTTGCAAGTCCGCCTTTTTGTTTTACCCTTCCAATTATCTCAGCACTTGCATCTAATGTTTTATCCTTAATTTGAGCTACAGTATTTGAAACATCTTCCTTTATTGCTTTTTTCATTTCTTTAAGTGTCTTGATTGTTTTTGACATTTTTATTCTCCTTTATTTTTTATTCTATTATATACCAATAAAATTTTAAATTATTTCTATTCTATTTTTACTTGATTTTAATATATTTTAGTTATTTAATAAAGCATTTAGTAAAATTTCCATATTTACTGAAAAATATTTATATTTTATTAGGTATATTACATTTATGGTTAAAATATCTCAAACTAAAGTTAAAAAGGTAGACATTGATATAAAAGACCAAAAAATCCTTGCTTTATTATCAGGAAATTCAAGAATGCCCTTATCTGAAATAGCTAAGTCTGTTCAATTATCACGAGATTTAGTAAATTACAGAATTCAAAGAATGATCAAAGCAGGATTAATCTTAAATTTCATGCCTGAAATAGATTTCAAAAAACTTGGATTTGATATATACCATTTATTTATGGTTATCTCAGATGAAGAACCCAAAAAAACTGAATTGATCCAAGCTTTGAAAAATCATAAGAATACAATTAGTTTAACAGAGTATTCCGATAGATGGGATTTTGAAGCATGCATAATAGCGAAAGATATATATGAATTTGACAAAATATTTACTGAATTATCATCAAAATTCTCTCAAATTATTACAGAAAGAATTAGAATGACAGTAATCGAGAGCTATGATCCAATAATACTTCCTTTTCAATTCACTCCAGAATTTACCAAATTGATGCAATCAAAATCAAAATATATAGACTATGCTTATGATGCATATGATATGAAAATTCTAGAACAGCTTTCTAAAGATGCAAGAATGTCCACATATGAAATTTCCAAATCAATTCCACTTTCAGCAGATGCAATAGGAATAAGAATAAAGAAATTGTTAAATTGTGGTATAATTAAAAAATTCACTGTTCACTTAGATTTGTCAATATTAGATTATAACCTATATACATTTGCTCTTCAGATGAAAGTATTTGACAAACCTACAGAAACAAAATTCAAATCATTTGTTAGAGGCCACCCGTATATTGTCAAAGCTATAAAAACTTTAGGAGCATTCGACATTCTAATCTATATAAATGCAGAAAACACTAAGAAATTCCATGAGACAGTTAAATGCATTAGAAATGAATTCTCCTTTTTTATAAAGAATCAAGATACTTATGTCGTTTTCAAAGAACATTTACTTTGTCCATTCCCTCAAATACTGAAAAAAGATTATACATAGCTTCCACAATAATTTATTTAGCGGAAATTTAGTTTTTATATTCACTAAAATTAATATAATTTTTAACTTATATACAGAAACCTTTATATATATGTATTCAATTGGTAGATTTATGGTAATAACATCATCTTTTTACGAGGACAAAGGCACAAATAGTGCTGGTTGTGTTCATTTATAAAGCTATTTCTCTAACATTAATTGATCTTGTTGCAATAAAATTCAATAAAATTATTTTCAGAAATTTAATATTATTAATTATAACTTTTTTAATTCAAATTATATTTAAAAATATGGCGGTAGTGGTCTAACGGTATGATGGAGGCCTGTGGAGCCTCATGAGGGAGTTCAACTCTCCCCTACCGCACCATCTAAAAATGGAATATCAACCACCAAAAGGAACAAGGGATTTATATGGCAAAGATTCAAAGCTAAGGGAATATTTAAAAGACACAATCAAATCAGTATTTCAAAAATATGGATATCAACCTCTTGAAAATCCGTGCTTTGAAACCATTTCTGTTTTGAATAAAAAAACAGCAGGTGGTTCTGAAATCAATAAAGAAATTTTTAAATTTAAAGATCAAGGTAAAAGAGATCTTGGTTTAAGATTTGATTTAACAGTTCCATTATGTAGATTTATTTCAAATAACCCTCAAATAAAAATTCCATTCAAGCGTTACAATATAGGTGAAGTTTTCAGAGATGGTCCAATTAAGATTGGAAGATATAGGCAGTTTACACAGGCAGATGTTGACGTTGTTGGAGTTGAATCTTCAATTGCCGAAGCTGAAATTTTAAAACTAGTAAATGAAGTATTTAACCAACTTAAAATTAACTATACTATTAAAATTAATAGCAGAGTTTTAGCTAATGAGATTTTAGAATATTGCAGTATCAGTGAGGATAAATTTGAAGCTGTATTACTTACTTTAGATAAGCTAGAAAAGATTGGAAATCCTCAATTAATTGAAGAATTACAAATCAAGAGAATAAGTAAAAGTTCAATTGACAAGCTCCTTGATGTTCTTAAAACAAAAAATTCTCTCGATCAATTGAGTATTATAGCTCCAAAGGGAGTTGCACAACTTAGAAATTTTGTATCATTTTTAGAATTATTCAAGGTTCAAAATTATAAATTTGATATCACATTAGCTCGAGGTTTAAATTACTATACTGGAACTGTTTTTGAGGTGTATTCTCTTGATTCAAATGTGAAAAGTTCAATTGCGGCAGGTGGTAGATACGATAAATTAATTTCAAGTTTTACAGATAATCAATTAAATTATCCTGCAGTAGGAATATCTTTTGGAATTGACCCCATACTAGAAATTATAAAAGATTTTAAAAATAAGTTGATAATGACAAAAGTATATATCATTTCAATAAGTCAATTGGAGCCTAGTATAAAATTATTAAATGAACTCAGAAAAAATAATATAAATGCCGATATAGAATTGCTTCAAAGAGGAATTGGAAAAAGTTTAGATTATGCAAACAGATCAGATATACCATATGTAATCTTTCTTGGAGAAAAAGAAGTAAAAAATAACAAGGTAAAATTAAGAACAATGGAAACTGGTGAGGAAGAATTCTTGACCTTAGAAGAAGTTGTAAAAAAACTTAGATAAATCCGAAAGACTTATAAATGCCAATAATTACTATATAGTAATGACAAAAAGACGATTTATAAGAGGTTTAGTATATACTTCACTCTTAGCTGCGGCTTTATCTATTGCAAATAAATCATTTACTTATTTCCCAGAACTTCAACGAATTAAGAGAGATGCTCTTCCATTTCTAAACCTAAATGCAACTTATGATATTCCAAATGTAAGAGAAAAAGAACAAATTACACAACAATCAAGATTAGAGGTAACAGATTCACGGCAAGATTTAGAAGATAAAATTTCCGAGCTTTTCATAATTACAAGAAAAAATTTTGCAAAACCAATACCAGGGGGAATCCTTCTTAATAAGAATGATACCAGAAGAGGACAATTATTTGGCCGATTTGACAGTTATGACCCAACCAAGACCCAAAAATCTGTTGAAAGTATATCAAACAGATCTTCAGAAACAGGAAAAAGAATTCTAATTTATGACGAGGGAGAAGGAGGTTATGTATTAAGAATTGGAACTCTTCCCTCAGCTGAAGATATTGGAAATTATTTAACTAATAATGTATTAGGTAAAACACTAAGCCATATACTTACTCCTGAACCGCAAATAGATAAAAGAAGAAAAACTGTTCAAAGACTATTAGACAATCACGCAAGAGATTTAGCATTACAAGGCATTGATGTTGTATTTAGTCCAGTCTTAGACGTTTCAAGTGAATTAAGTGAAGATAATCTAATCAGAAAAAATAAAAGATCATTTAGTTCTTCGTACCCTACTGTCTTGGACATTGCCACCATGTATATTGATGCATTGCATAACAATGGGATAAAAACATGTGGAAAACATTTCTTAAATGCAGGATTACCAGAAGGTGGAGATGTTCATATGTCAGAAGTTGACTATTCTAAGAGAATATCTCCAAAATTACGATCGGGAAATTTATATAGAAAACTAGCAAGTGTTTTGGATGCAGTCATAGTTACCCACATAAGGAATCCCTCTGACAGTAGACCCTTTACATTATCCAATAGGGCTATTGAATATTTAACAAATCCAAAGTACAATAATGGAAGATTTAAGGGACTTGATTTTGATGGGCTTGTTATATCCGACGATTTATCGATGAAAGGGTTGACAAGTTTTGTTGAGACTGCCAAACTTACACCAAGAGACAGATATTTAACCCAAGATTGTACTACAGTCGAAGCTAAAGCTGCAGTTCTGGCATTAGATGCAGGCGTTCATTCAATGATTCTTTGCACGGCTCAATTATCTCCAATTATTAACGGAATTAAAACAGCATACTATAATGATACAATATTTGCAGGAAAAGTGGACAAAGCAGTTGAAAAATATAGGAGATTTGCAGAAAAATGAACACAGCTTTGAAAAGTTTATCGAGAATCAGCAAAGTATTAGTTCTCAGTACTTCTCTATTAGCTCTTGGTGCAGTAACCAGAGAATTTACTGAAGTATATCAATTTCTAAAAGCTGATGTTACTTCTGAAATTTCAAGAAAACAAACTCCAGGAAAACCAAAAATTGGAATACTGCCCTTAGTAGAACATGTAAAAACTGCCCGTGATTTTTTCCAACTTTACCTAATTAATGATTTATTAGACTCTAAAGATGAACTAAATCTGTATATTGATAAAGGAACTAACATAATGTATGTCTATCAACATGAAAATGGGACATTTGCAAATTCGTTCAATGTTGGAACAGGTCAGGTCAAAGCACAACAAAAAGAAAGATTTGGTCAGTATGTAACACCAAGTGGGAATTATCTCTTGATTAATAAAATTAATAGGAGTGCCTTGGAAGAAAAATTCGGTAATAACGCAAAATTATATGGCTCAGGAATGCTGCAATTGTTAGGTCCATGGGCTCCGCATATTGCAATTCATGGCACCAATGATAATTCAAGAATCGGGAAATATTCAACTAATGGTTGCATAAATCTGGCAAATGAGAATCTGGAATGGCTGTTAAGCAACGCAGGTATAGGATCAAAAGTGTATGTTTATGATTCAAAAGCCAATAATTAATTATTCAACCTTTGGCTCTGTATACATTGTAATAAATATTTCACCAAAGTGTTCATTTTGATCTACTGTAATTTTACTCTGATTAGCTAAATGTAATAAAGGGACGAACGTTAAAATTTTATCTTCTCTGTTATTACTGGACACTAATTCTGAAAACGTCATCTGTGTTGATTCTTTAGAATGGAAAAAATTCTTTATTTTGTCATATACCTCCTTAATTATCTTGGAGATGTCAATTTTCTTCTCGGGAATTTTTAAATTTTCAGGTATTCTTTCATATTCTAATCTTCTTAAAGTTCTTCTTTTATCAATCTCAAGTGCTTTCTCAAGCGCAGATACTAAATCCTGTAAAGTTACTTTACGTTTCCTTGCTAAGGGAGTTCTTATAGTTAATTTTGGATGCCCATAATCTTGTTTCAGTATTTGTATTTTTTCGTCATTAAAATCTTCAATTTCTTCTAATTCATCGCTAGAAAACATTCTAGAATTAAAAGCAGCTATATTTTCATAGAGTAATTTCTCAGATTTAATCTTAAGTAAAATTGCACTTGCAAGTATTACCTTACCTGAGATGAAAAAGTTTGTATCTTGTAATTTCCTAACAGTTTCTAAATATTTCTGAGATAATAAAGAAACATCTATGTCCCATGGATTAATTTCCTCTGTTTTTATTAGCTCATAAAGTATAGTTTGCCATGTAATTTCATCCCTCTTTAAAAGCATATCAAGAATTTGGTCATGCATACTAACAAACTCGATTTAGCCTTTATAAAACTTATTAGTGTTATTGTAACCACTGGATAATGAAGTCATACCGAAAAGTTTATATATTAGTTTAGGTACATAGTTACTATCACCTCTTTTTTCCCCAGAAGAATCTCTTCGGAGGTTCTTCTAGGGTTTTATAATAACAAAATGATAACAGATAGAACACTGGAAATTATTGTAAAACTAGATAAACCTTCTTCTCCTGAGGCCCAATTAAAGTTATTAAATCTGTTAAAAGGCACCTATGAAGAAGCAATAAGGGCATATACTCATTTATTGCAAATAAGTAATATTAATGACACAAATGTTTCTGAGTTGTCACTAAAAATGCATTTAGGAACAACTACCCAAGGTGTTAATTACAGTGTTGCATATATAACTCCAGAAGGCCAACGTATGGTAAAGGGATTCACAAAGGATGAATTCTACAATTTAAAATAATTTCATTATATTTATAAAGCTAATTTCTATAATTATTCTATGAAATACATAATATTAGTCAGCTTATTATTATTTATCACTTCTTGTTCCTTTAATCAAAATATTCAAGGAAATGTTGTTTCACAAGAAAATCTTGAAAAAATTAATGCTACAGAACAAACCTATCTTGTTACTAATGTTATTGACGGAGATACTTTTAAAATCCAAAATAATCAAAAAGTTAGACTTATAGGAATCAATGCCCCAGAAAAAGGAGAAAAATACTATAAAGAATCAACAGATTATCTTAAATCATTAGTTGAGAATAAAGAAGTTATTCTAGAAAGAGATATAAGTGAAACAGATAGATTTGGCAGATTATTAAGGTATGTTTACTTAGAAAATGGTACTTTCATAAATCTAGAAATGATTAAAAACGGACATGCAACTGCAAAATCATTTAAACCAGACATAAAATATGATCATCTATTCAGAAGTACTTCAAATCCAACTGACAATTGTATTAATCTTGGATGCCCAAAAGATACTCAATTAGTTGGAAACAAAAAATCATTAGTTTATCATTATTGTTATTGTACTTATGCAGATAGAATCTCAAAAGAAAATTTAATTTGCTTTAGTTCTGTAGAAGAAGCTGAAAATCTAGATTATAAAGAAACTAAGATTTGTTAATGTTTCCCTCTATAAAACCTTAATTTTTTAATTTTATTACCTTCAATTTCTAGTAAAGTGTTGACATAACTTCCAAAACCAGCATTTATTACAGTAGTTTTTCCAATTTTATCTTTGCCAAAATGTTCATGCATATGCCCGCCAATACAAACTAATGGTTGATATTTTTTACAAAAGTCTAAAGCTACAGTAGATCCAAAATGTTTTTTATGATGCTCAGATTCTTTATTTATTAGAATATCCAGTTTTGTGCCATTTGGAACATTATGACTTAGGAAAATTGTGGGTACATTTCTATTTCTATTTTTATAAGTCATATTTAATTTACTTAATAATTTCTTATATTTTTTTGTTAGAAGAATAAATTGTTTTTTAGTATACACATCTTCTTTCATCTTGGGGTTTTCAGCATTACTACTTAATCCATATCCAATAATATTAAATTTCCCAAATTTAAATAATTTGTATTGGCAATCATAAATATTTTGAAGATTCTTTGTTAAATATTGATTTGTTTGGTTCCCCATTACAGCCTCAAGGAAATACTTTCTTGCATAGAAATCATTTTCTTCCTTATCAGCTTTAGATTCTCTATAACTTTGATCCCAATTGCCAGGTACTATAAAAACTGGTTTATCAAAAGAATTCAAATATTCCAAGATTTTTCTACCCACCTTCAATGATTCCGTATTTAATTTTTCATATTTCTTTTTACCGATTGTTTTCAAGAGAAATGAAGAAAAATGCATTTTCTTTTTATTAGATACCTGCATCCATTTTTTTGTTAACGGTCTAAGTCCTTTATCACTACAAAAATCACCTGGAGCAATTATATAATCAAAATCTTTAAAATAAATTTTGGGTTTTTGACCATGTAAATCACCAATAATTAAGAATTTTAAACTCATACTTTATCAAAAGAAATTCATTATTAATAAATCTTATCATTAATAATTTATTCATAGATATGGATGAAAGCTCAATAAAATTTTAGTATCACCATTAGTAATATTGAATCTAAAACTTTCATAAGTTGCACAATCAAAAATATCACCTTTTGAAATAATTTCTATATCATAAAATTTCTGAGAATGCTTAGACCTAAAAGGAAATGGATGGTACTTAGACATTTGATGATCTACTGCTCGATCCATAAATAAGTCACGATGTTCGGGGAGAAAAAAACTAGAGGTCAACGCATAATAAAATTCCTTCAAATTTATTTCCAGGCCTAGAGCAATCAATCGTATAGAACCATCAACTTCATTACTAAGTTGTTTTACTTTCAATTTATATATGCCAAAATATTCACTTAATTCATTTATAAGAGGCTGTTTTAGATCAGGTTTATCATTAATCTTTTCATCTTTTACTTTAGTAACTTCCAATTTTCCCAAATAATCATCTATTGGCATATCCTAAGAATAAATAGATAAATCAATCCTTGTATTAACATTCTCTATTTTGTATCTAAAATCTATTATGGGATTTGCATATTGAACAACTTCTAATACAGTTTCAATATTGTATGTCTGGCCATTTACCAATGACACAGACGGAAATGCAACTGAACTATCATTTTCATCATCTAAATAACTATATTGAGGGAAATGAATTTTTGCAAAATCTTTTCTATCAGAATTCTTCATTAATTTAAAATGTGCTAAGGACATATTTTCACTTGCTCCAAAAGTACGCAGATCTATATAGGATTTCTCACTGAAAACATGTCTGCCTTGTACTATTACATTAAGATTTAATCTCTCTAAAAAATATGCAATTTCATGAACAAAAGGTGCTTCCTCAATTAAAATACTTTTACCTATATATTCATCAATTGATGAATTTGACTTTGGAAATTTTTGCTTATTTCTCATAATAGATCCTTCTAATTGTTCTAGATAAAAATCAATCGGCACTACTACCCCCTCCATTTAGCTTTTCTTATATTTGCAAGGTTTTCTAGATCCACATTGCAATATAATCCGCAATTTTCACTTCTACCTGCTCTGAATTGAGTAGCACAAAAGCACTTAGGTTTAAAATATTTGTGGTTTCCTGTTGATATGGCTTTCTGTGGTACAATTGAATTATTATCTCTTAAGTAATCTCTAAGGTTAAAATAACATGAATTATTAAACTCATCATCATTCGCAAATGCGACTTTAATATCAGTGAGGCCACCTTTTTCATTTATTCTGTTATATAAAGTCAGTTTCAGGCAAGGTTTTGTTCCCAGAACCCAGCCACCAAATGTATTTTTACTAAATAAATTTAACCATTCAACTCTTGGAGCTCCATGTAACCCTACAAGGTCATTCCAAATCCTTCTGAGATTTCTTCTTGAAAAATAATTTCCGTGCTCATCATATACATTACCAGTTTTAATATAATTCAATGCTTTTTTAAACTGATCTGGAGATATCATAAAACATTTCTCTTGCTCAAGATATTCATGTGCTTCGTACCAAGTAAATTGTTTAGAACTTCTGTTAATAGCGATCATCAATTCACGATAATTTTTATCAGCAGGTAATACCATAAATTCATCTCTACTTGAATTTAAATTGAATTTTGGTTCTACTTCCAATTTCTCAAGATAATCATCTATTGGCATTTTATTCTTTTATTTTTACTCTTCGCACTCCTAAATTTGTAAATAAGAAATCAGGATTTTTAATGCAATTTAGGCGAACTCCAACTCCATTAATTGCCCACATCGCTACTTGTCCTGCGGACTTACAAGATTTCAAGGGAGGCCAAAATTCCAAATCTCCACTCTTTATTTTTTTTGGAGGTAAACCGTAAACTGTTGAATTCGAAAGCCATTCCTTAAAAGAAATTCCCTGACTCCTCCTTCTTCCTAAATAATCCTCTATGATAGCTGAATGTCTTGAAAGTAAACTTTGATTTCTAAGGGCATGATTATAATTTATAATCATTTTTTTACTATTGACATCAACTTTAAAATCTGCATCTAACCATTCTCCTCGCCACGGTTCTCTAATTAAAATAATATCTTCTAATATTTTCTCTAAGATATGTTGACCTATTATACTTCCATTTCCATCAAAAGCTTTTCCAGAAAGTAATAAATTGAGAAAATCAACGAACTGTTTCAAATGTAGCATATATGAATTTTCTAAATCTAGAGCGTGATGTGCATCAAACCAATTTAAATTATAATTTGACCTTTTCATAGAGATTAACAAATCTGAATAGTGATAATCCCCATAATCTTTCCCCTCTAAAATAATGTAAGTTTTAAGATATTGATTAGAAAAACTTGGCAATGGATTAGCTATATTTTTTGATAATCTTACTCCTTCTAATTTTCCCAAATAATCATCTATTGGCATTTTTATGTTTTTATGTTTGCACGACGTACCCCGAGGCCGGGATCCGAGTACGCAGGATCCCAAAGCAATCCAGGTAAGCCCTGCCGGAACTAGCGCCGAACCCAGCGACAACACCATTTCTTGGATACCAGTAGTTAAATTCACCAGTTTTAGCATTTTTTCTTGGCAATCCTTGTGATGTCGGATTTCTAAGCCAATCATCAAGGTTAATCTGTTTATCTTCCATAAGTGTATCTTTATCTAATTCTTCTTCTACTGCAAGTAAACTTCCTTTTATAAACTTCATATAGTATATTTTCTTATTTTCCTTTTTGATTTCATATCTGCTATTTAACCATTCAGCTCTAGAAGGATCTCTTGCTTCTAGAATATCATCTAAGATTGCTTCTATTCTTCTTGGATCGACTTTCTTATTGTTTTCATTTAATGCATTTCCTGACTTTAAAATATTTAAAAATTCAACAAATAATATCGGGTTAAGTGTAAATCCCCATTGATAATTATTTAATTCTAAAGCTTGTTGATTATTAATATTACCTAAATATCCATCTTGATATAATGGATCTCTATTATCATTATTTTGAGGATTAATATTAAGTGATTTCATAGTTGGTTCTTTATTTGAAGTGTAAACTAATCTTGTTTGTCCAACCAGTATATCAGAATGCTCACTTGTTTCTGGTAATAATAAATATAATCCATTATCATAATAAGTTGGATCTTGCAATCTTGTTTTATGAGATGTTCTTACCCCTTCAATTTTATCTATATATTTGTCAATTGGCATAAAATTGAGTCCCAAAGTGGTTTTATAAACCTTATTAATAGTTACCACTCATTAGCAACTAAAAACGAAAGCTTTATAAATACTAAAATACGCTCAATATAGTGATAAAAGATGTGTAGTTTAGATAATAAAGAACACAATTATGCAAGCTTTGCAGATCAGCAAAGATATTCTAGTATTTCGAACTACGATCTTATATCAACTAATTATACTCCAATTTCAAGATATAGAAACACAATATTATAGGCTATCTTGTTATAAATTTCTTAATCTCTTTAATCTTGCTTGAATTTGTTCATGAATATCTTTTCGTATAATTTCTTCTAAAGCCACAGGAATAATATCTACAGCCAAATTTCTCTTACGGTCTGAGGTATATCTAAACATTACTTTCTCACCATTATTTAAATAATAATCTTTGGCTTTTAATTCTTCCTTGAAAAAAATCACTTCATCAGGAAATAATAAACCATATTTATCTTTGGATAGAAATTGAATTACACCTTCACCATTCGCATCTAAATATTTAACAATACCATAATATATTCCAGGCTTAAGTTTACTTGATGTCCTATCAAACCTATATCGGTGATATTTCATCTAATATAAAGTAGAATAAGCAATAAAATAAATCTTTCTATTTAGATTTCATTTCAACATACTTGCATTTACCACAATACAATCTGTCACTATGGTTGGCAAGGAACATACCAGGTCCGCATTTCGGACAGGTTAATTTCTTACCAGAGCTATACTTCAACCATACCTGGCTTGGTCTTTTATTTTTTGGTTTTGGTTTCTTTGGCATCTTTCTTCACTTTTGGTTTTTTCTTAATTACTTCTACATCATTATAGAATTTTTCGTCATTATAAATATATACACTAACTCTTGATGTACCGTGTCCAAATTTTGATTTTATATACTTAATATTAACAAGTTTCTCATCTACCTTAAACTTTTCTGCAATATTTTTTTTGATTTCGTCTTTTTTTGGGGTACTTTTTTTTAAATGCTCAATCTCATAAATAATTCTTTTCCTTCTCAGTAAGTCATCATTAACTTCTTTAATTATTTTCATACTTTTATTGCATATTCTCCCTTATTTTTAATATTTAGTTTCTTAGCTATTTCAGATTTTTCCGGATCTATAATTGTAATTCTACCCTTGAAACCATCAGCAAATTCAGCTCGCTTGCATAACGGACAAATATCACTAGTTACAAATAATCTACAGTTTTTACACACCTTTCTCATTTTTCCTTCTCCTTAGGTTTTTGTTTTTGTTTCTTTGTATCCTGTTCAATCCAGCTAATATTTCCCAGGAAGCTTTGTCTCATAGTTAACCCAATTTTTGGATTAGTTACTTCTTTATAACTGACAGCAATTATCCTTGCCCTGCATATATCATTTACTCTCAAAACTTTTTTTGAATCCCGTCCTGTAAGCACATTTGATTTAGAAAAACTTACAAAATCATCCATGGTTTGACTTATATGGATCATCCCATCCAAAGGCCCTATTTCAATAAAAGCCCCAAAATCAGCTATATCTGTAATCTTTCCTAAGATTACCTCATTGACCTCGGGTTTGAAAGTATAGACCTTAAATACAGTTTCATAATATGCAGCTCCGTCTCCTGCAATTATCTTGCCTTCTCCAATATTTATAATATCAGATACAAAAATTACTATACCTAAATCCTTACTAATAAAACCCTCAAATTGCTCATTTAATCTCTTAGCAATAGCATCTTTAGTATCCCCACTAAATAAATTAGGGGGTACTCGAATATAGCTTTTTATTTCACTTTCATAAAACATTTTTCATCCTCTCAAATCTATGAGTTGATAATCTTATTTCAGATTGTGCTTTAGAACAAGGTAACCATTTAAAAACTTTTGTTTTTTTAACTTCTCTTTCCTTATAATGCTTGAAAAAATACTTTATATCATTCAATATATTACTTGGCACATCATTTAAATCCCTAATATTTTGAAGGCTCAACTCTCTTAAGGGGATAGCTAAAATTTTATCATCAGTTAAATGATCATCTTTCATTTTTAACAAAGCAATAATCCTACACAATACAATAGAACCTTTGATCAATTTCTTTCCTAATATTATGACATCTAATGGATCCTTATCGCTTGCTAAAGTACCAGGAATAAAACCATAATTTAAGGGATAGGTATACTTCTTATCTAATGTCCTAGATAAAACAAATTTTCCTGTTTTTATATCTAATTCATATTTTTTCCTTGATCCCTTAGGTATTTCAACTATGCAATTTACACCTTTTTTTGTTCTTAATCTTGCACTTTTCCAGAGATTCATATTATTATATAGTAATTTTTTTGTCTTATGCTTAAAATCCTTATATTCTTTTTCTTTAAAGCTTTCCTTAATTCCCTATCCTGAGTTGCCACAATAGTCTCCGAATCAGCATACAATATTAATAATGCATCAGCATCTAAATTTTCTGATGTTTTAGTGATCTTTACATTATACTTATCAATAATCTGCAGAGCTAATTTATTCTTTAATTTCTTTAATTCATCTATTGTCTTATCTAATACAAATATTTCATAGTTAAAATATGCTATCCTTCTAATCTCAGAAAAAATATCAATCTTAAATTTTAAACTTGTAATAATAAAATTTGTATCCAGTAGTATTTTCATTTTAAGAAAGATAAATTTCTTATATTTAAGTGTATTCTCGATAATTTTGCTACAGTATTTTCAATATAACGTCAAAACTGAAAAAAGTTAATAAATAAAATTCATAAACCGAAACGCTTATAAGTATCTTATTTACCCTATTCGAAGCTTTTTTTAAAGTAGTAAATAATGAGGCGATATAGACGAAAAAATTTAGATGTTTCACAAAAAACAATTGAAGGTTTTAATAGAGGTTTCAATTTTTTCTCTCATAAAATTTACAAAAATGCTATTCATATTATCCTAGGTGTTTTTCTTTACTCAAATCTAGAATGCGGTCAAATCAAGAAAAACATTAATTTTGAATCTGATTTAAATAATCCTCAAGAAATTCCACAACCCGAGCTCACACAGCAATATATCAATTTAACTGATATAACTCGAAATTTGGAAGTAGCATATCATTTACCAAATGGTTTAATTGCAGGTCTGATTGAAAAAGAGAGTTCATGGCAAAATTATGCAATTTCAGAGGTTGGAGCAGCAGGATTAATGCAATTGATGGCTAAAACTGCTGAAGAAGCAGGTCTTAAAGTTTGGACTTATAACGGAAAGTATGAAGGTTCAGAATATTCAAGAGAGTTAAAAAATATAGTCAAAAAACATCAGGATGATCCTAAATTCTTACAAAGCCTAGATGATAGATTTAATCCTTTTCTAGCCATACCCTCTGGAACTTGTTACCTTGTAAGTCTTAGAGATAGATTTCAAAACCTCGAAACTGCACTTTCTGCATACCATGTTGGCCCTAATTCCAACTTACTAAATACGGATATAAATTATGTACAAGATGTACATGAATTTAAAAAGTCTAATATAAAAGAAAGAAAAGATTACTATTTTGAGATTTTTTCAGATTAATTTAATAAAATTCAAATTATTTTGAGATTTTTTGTGATATTAAATTTAAAGCTTTGCTTAAACTTTTGAGTGTCGAAATATTACTAATTTTTATTTAAAAATCTATCTATTTTTATTGAAAAAATTTGCCTCTACAAGGCTCCAGGACCTCAAATATGGGCATTCTGAGCTAAGAAAGATTTATATATGCAACAACCTGCAAAAATATATGACAGACAATTCTTATAGAGCTGAAAGCATCACAGTTTTAAAAGATTTAGAAGCAGTTGTCAAGAGACCCGCTATGTACATTGGTGATGTGGGTTCACGTGGTTTACACCATCTTCTAGTTGAAGTTTTAGATAATTCAATAGACGAAGCCCTAGCAGGCTTTTGCAACCTGATAAAAGTAATCATCCATATTGATGGATCTGTAACTGTTATTGACAATGGAAGAGGTATTCCTGTAGATATTCATCCTGAACTAAAAATTCCAGGAGTAGAAGTTGTTATGACTATTCTTCATTCAGGCGGTAAATTTGATAACAAAAGTTACAAAGTAAGTGGTGGTTTACATGGAGTTGGTATATCTGTTGTAAATGCATTAAGTAATTTTTTAGATGTCATAGTTAAAAGAGACGGCCACATATACCAACAAAGATATGAAAAAGGCAGAAAAGTGTCAGAGCTTCAGATAATTGGAGACACTTTAGATCTCGGTACTGAAATTACCTTTCTACCTAATCCAGAAATTTTCGAAACAACTCAATTTGAAAATGAAATAATTATCACGAGATTAAAAGAATTAGCTTTTCTAAACAAAGGATTAAAAATAATTTTTTCAGATGAAAGAACTAATATTACTGAAGAATACTTCTACGAAGGAGGCATTATAAGTTTTGTCAACCATTTAAATAGAAACAAAAATGTGTTGCATAAAGAGCCAATTTACCTTAATATAGACAAATTAAATACAAAAATTGAAGTTGCTCTGCAATACAACGATGGCTATCAAGAATCTGTCTTTTCTTTTGTAAATAATATCAATACTATAGAAGGGGGTAGTCATCTAAGTGGTTTCAAGACAGCATTGACCAGAGTTCTTAATGATTATAGCTTAAAAAATATGAATCATAAAAATGGTGAAAATTTAACAGGCGACGACGCTAGAGAGGGACTTGTGGCCATAATTTCTGTAAGGATGCATAGTCCTCAATTTGAGGGACAAACTAAAACAAAATTAGGAAATTCAAATATAAAAGGTATTGTAGATTCTAATGTCTATGATGGCCTTTCTCATTTCTTTGAAGAAAATCCCTCAACAGCAAAAACAATTATTTTTAAAGCAATTAATGCTGCTAGGGCAAGAGAGGCTGCAAGAAAAGCCCGAGAATTAACAAGGAGAAAATCTGTACTTGATTCAGGCAGCCTTCCTGGAAAATTAGCTGATTGTCAAGAAAAAGATCCATCAAAATCAGAAGTATTTATAGTAGAAGGTGATAGTGCAGCTGGTACTGGAATCGCATCCAGAGATCGAAAATTCCAGGCAATATTTCCATTGAGGGGAAAAATTCTAAATGTAGAAAAAGCTAGACTAGACAAAATATTCAATAATGAAGAAATTACTTCTTTGATTAGTGCCTTAGGTTGCGGCATAGGGGAAGAATTTGATTCAAGTAAATTAAGATATCACAAAATAATAATACTTACAGATGCTGATTCTGATGGTAATCATATATCAACTTTATTATTAACATTTTTCTATAGAAATATGCCTAAGTTAATAGAAAATGGTTTCTTATTTATTGCACAGCCACCTCTGTACAGGGTAGTAAAAGGTACAAGCACCCATTATATAAAAGATGATGTAAAACTTCAAGAATTATTAAAAGAAATTGGATCTGATAAGGTAATAATTCAGAGATTTAAAGGTCTTGGAGAAATGGATAGCGATGAACTTCAAGAAACTGTTATGGACTTGAATAAGAGAATCCTAAAAAAAGTAATTATTGAAGATGCTGTTTATGCAGATCAGATATTCAGTATTTTAATGGGTGATGAAGTTGAACCAAGAAGGGAATTCATCTTTAAGCACGCAATAAATGTTAAAAATTTAGATGTATAAAATGGCATTATCTGATTTAATTAAAGAAGTAATTACCGAATTGCTTTCACGGAAAAAAATAACAACAACAGATATAGAACATATCACTAGAAAAGTAAAAAGTGAAACTAAACTAGCTACATCAGATGGAACTTATGAGTTAAAGGCATTTCATTTGCTAGTTGATTTATGCACATATGGAACTTTATGTGAAATCGCCGAGGTTAATTTAGATTTATATAGAGACGATATTAAAAAGTACAATGTAGGAGATGTTATATTTGATCAGAAAGAAGACTTATATGCCGCATTTGACATATCTTTAGACAATGTTTTGCATACAGGATTATTGACAAAGTTTGTTAAGATTGACACACAAACATTTAATGATCTAAGAAAATTAAGCAAATATTTTCCAAATAGAATATGACAGAAATCAAAGAAAAATTAATTCAAGAAGAGCTAAAGGAGAGTTATTTAGACTATGCCATGTCTGTCATAATAGGAAGAGCCTTACCTGATGTCCGTGATGGTCTAAAACCAGTTCATAGAAGAATTTTATATGCAATGTACGAAGACGGTCTTACATCAAATAAACCATTTAAGAAATCTGCAACAACAGTTGGTGCAGTTATTGGCAGATATCATCCACATGGAGACATCGCAGTATATGATGCTCTAGTAAGAATGGCTCAGGATTTTAATTTAAGATACACATTAATAAATGGTCATGGAAATTTTGGTAGCATTGAAGGATTTTCACCAGCTGCTATGAGATATACAGAAGCACGTTTATCTAAGATTTCTGAAGAGCTTTTAGCTGATATTGATAAGGACACAGTAGATTTTATTCCAAATTTTGATGGTACTCTTAAAGAACCAATTATCTTGCCTTCTACGGTTCCGAATTTACTTATTAATGGTAGTAGTGGAATAGCTGTTGGTATGGCAACTAGTATGCCTCCCCATAATATGGGTGAAGTTTGTGAAGCAATTTTAAAATTTATTGAAAACAACGAAATTACTGTTGAAGAATTAATAAATTATATTGAAGGTCCTGATTTTCCTACCGGTGGTCAAATTCTCGGCAGAAGTGGGATTTACTCTGCATATAAAACCGGTAAAGGAAAGATCGCTGTTAGAGGTTTAACAGAAATATCTAACAAAAAAATCATTATAAAAGAGATACCATACATGGTAAACAAAGCAAGTTTAATTGAAAATATTGCTGATCTGGTAAGGGATAAAAGAATTGAAGGTATTTCTGATATTAGAGATGAAAGTGACAGAAGTGGAATCAGAATAGTCATAGAACTCAAAAATGGTCATGAACCTCTGACAATTCAAAACCAACTTTATAAAAATACTCAATTGGAAACAACTTTTAGCATTATTAATATTGCTCTGGTGAATAATCAACCGCGAATTCTAAATTTAAAAGAATTGATTGAACATTTTATTTCTCACAGAAAAGAGGTAATTAAAAGAAGAACTAAATTTGAGCTAGACAAAGCAGAGGCGAAAGCTCATATCTTAGAGGGTTTAATTATTGCTTTAAGCAACATAGATAATGTAATTCACTTAATTAAGAATTCTCCTGATACTGAAACAGCCAGAAATAATTTAACACAAACTTATAATTTAACTGAAAAACAATCAATAGCAATTCTTGAAATGAAATTACAAAGATTAACTTCTCTTGAAACATCAAGAGCCCAAGAAGAACATAAAAACTTAATTGAACTTATAAGTCAATTAGGTGATATTTTATCAGATCCAAACAAGATATTAAATATTATTAAAGATGACATTTTAGATCTAAAGCTGAGATTTAGCGATAATAGAAAAACCCAAATTATTGAAACTGATTTAGATATAGAAGATGAGGATTTAATCAAACAAGAAGATGTAATAATTACAATTACTCATCAAGGTTATATTAAAAGGCTTCCGGTAGAAACTTATAAACAACAGAGAAGGGGGGGTAAAGGTATTATTGCTACTGATATTAAAGAGAATGACTTCCTTGAACAGGTATTTATTTCAAATACTCATAATTATTTGCTTTTTTTTACAAATCTAGGAAGAGTTTATTGGTTGAAGGCATATACAGTTCCAAGTGCTTCTCGATACAGCATGGGTAGGAATATTGCAAATTTATTATCCCTAAGTCATGAAGAAAAAATAACCTCTTTTATACCAATTAAGGAATTCACAAACAATGAAAATTTAATTATGGTTACAAAAAAAGGAATAATCAAAAAAGTATCCTTGGATAATTTCTCCAGACCTAGAAAAGGAGGAATAATCGCAATTAACTTGCAAGAAAATGATCATTTGATAAATGTTAAATTAACAGATGGTAATCAAAAATTGATAATAGGTACTTTAAATGGATTGGCTTTGAAATTTGATGAAAAAAATTTAAGGACAATCGGAAGGAATGCTGCTGGTGTTAGAGGGATAAGATTAAGAGATAAAGATGAAGTAGTAGGTATGGAATTAGCAACAAATGAAAATGATACAATCTTAACGATTACCGAAAATGGCTTTGGCAAGCGAAGTTTAATCAGTGAATATCGCCAAATCAACAGAGGTGGAAAAGGTGTTATTAATATAAAAACAACTGAAAGAAATGGTAAAGTTGTTTCAATAAAAACTGTCTCAGATGCTGAAGAATTAATTTTTATTACTAAGAAAGGTAAGATAATTCGAGTAAGTGCATCGGGTATATCACAAGTTGGAAGAAACGCCCAGGGAGTAAGAATAATGAAAGTTGATAATGATAAAGTTGTAAGCGTAACCAAAGTATCTATTCCAAACCATAATCTTGATGTTTCAGAAAACTCTTCAGAGCCAAAACCTTCTCAATAATTCTAAGAAATATTAGAATAACCTATTAATCTCCACCTGTTATTTAAGACTCTCGAGATCGTAATTCTATCTTTTTTATCTGCACATATAGGGATTTTCAATTTAACTATGATAACATTATTTTTCTTTATCTCAACCACAGTACCAACTGTTGTAGAGCTGTTTACATTTAGCATTAAATGTTCATCTTTTTTAATGGGAGTTACTACCAAATTATCTTTTGCTCCCACAATTCTTTCTAATAATTTAGGTTCTAACTTAAGTTCATGGTAAACATCGGGTAGCTTCTTAGTCATACCCAATAAATGTCCTGTAAGATTATCGCTCTTCACAAAGAAAGGATCTAACTCAGTTAAAATTCCTATTGATCCACCAGGTACAACTGCACTTATAGAATCTGGACCTGTTTTTAACCCAGCAATCTTTGTTTCCAAGCTATGCCAAGTTACTTTTCCCTCCTTTTCTAATTTCAACCCCGGTCTAATTTCAATCTTGTCGCCGATCTTTAATTTTCCTTGTTTTAATGACCCTCCCAATATACCTCCAACTAAATTGCCAACTTCATTTCCTGGCTTATTCACGTCAAAACTTCTGGCAATGAGAAAAATTGGATCTGCACTTAAGTCTCTAGTTGGTGTTTTAAATAAAGTTTGTATAGCTTCTACCAATACTCCAATATTAATTCCGTGTTGAGCTGAAATTGGAATAATTGGTGCATCTTTTGCAATACTACCCTCTACAAATTTCTTAATTTGATCATAATTTCGTAAAGCTTCTTCCTGATTTACAAGATCAATTTTATTTTGTACAATTATAATATTTTTAATTCCAGTAATTTCCAAGGCCATTAAATGTTCTTTTGATTGCGGTTGTGGACATTCTTCATTTGCCGCAATTACCAATAATGCACAATCCATAATTGCCGCTCCACTCAACATAGTAGCCATCAAGGTCTCATGTCCAGGTGAATCAACAAGGCTGACTTTCCTGATAAATTCAACATTGCCACCGCAGGACGCGCATTTATCAGTAGTCGAGTATATCTCGGGATCCTTGCATTTACCGCATTTATAAATTGAAAAATTAGCATATCCTAATCTAATTGTGATACCTCTTTTAATTTCCTCAGAATGTGTATCAGTCCATACTCCAGAAAGTGCCTGAGTTAAAGTAGTCTTACCATGATCTACATGACCAACTAGGCCAATATTTATTTCTGGTTGAATAACCTTGTTCTCTTCCTTCTTAATTATGTCTTTAGTTTCGTTTTTTGCTTTCATCCATTGACCTCAAAAACATTTTAAATATTGTCTGGTCTTTTTTTAAGTGTTTCTATTGATTCCTTTAGTAACACTTCAATAATTTCTTTATTAACACCTTGGTGTGTTAGCTGTTCATTTAATCCTTTTGCTTTTTCATAATCTTCTAACCAAACAGCTTCTATCAACTCTTGTTTTAATTTTTCTGTGTTATTTTCTCCTAAACTTGAAATAAATTGTTTTAATCTCTGAACATTTCCGCCCAAATCATCCCTAATTTCAATTTTTATTTCCCCACTCCTAAAATTTTTTTTATTATAATGAGATAAAGAGATCCTTTCAAGAAAATTTGATGGATTAGAAGTGTCTTTTATTCTATGATATATTGATAGTCTTCCTTTGTATCCTGTTAATAAACATTCGGTAGCTATATCTTGAGCAATTTTGTATGATACAGCTTCATTATTTAATCCTGCCATATCAAATGCCACTGAACTATATAATTTCACATTACCAATATTTAATATTAGGCCATTGGGTATAACATCAACTGACTCTGGAATTCCTTCAAGTGGACTTCTTTCAAATACAGTGTCTTGGGCTCCCACAATATATATTAAATTTTTGCATTTACTACTGAGTTTTAATCTAGTATGCTTACAAACTTCATTTCTTTGGTATAATGCTTCAGTTGCTAATAAAAGTCCATCAATACAACTAGAATTACAAGGAATAGAATCTAAGATATTCTTTAATTCCCTTAAATCAGAAGGTATAGGGTATATCTCTTTATATGATAACGCCATCTCTAATCAAATTGAATTTGTTATTGCTTGATTTCCTCTGCCTTTACAACTTCCTTTATTTTCTCAGTAATCCCAAGAATTTCAGGAATGGTTTTATTACCATATTTGGTCGTTTTTAAATTGATTTGTGATATTAAATGACTTAGTGTATTGCCTACTAATGTTTTTCTTGTTTTAATTCCCTTTCCCTTAATTCTTACACCAACACTTTTAGTTACCAAAGGTCTTTTCCTTGTAATACCTTCTATATCCCTTCTCATGGGAAACCCACAATTATCACTACCCCCAGTAATTTCAAATTCAAAACCATTAAAGCCAAAGGTATCTCCGCTAATAATAGATCCTATTTTAGTTCTCTTAAATACATCAGATTCGTCTCCGGTAACAGCTTTCTGGTAGCTTTTTCCTGATTTTACATCATTTATTACAAGTTTAAATTCTGGCATAAATCTACTGGTTTGAAATATTTTATAAAGGTTTTGGTGGCCCAAAACATTTATGTTTTAAAGAAATTAAGAATAAAGAAAAAAATAAAAAAGAAAGATCAAATAATTTATGATTTGCCAGTATATTCATGCTCTAACAATCCAACCAGCTTTTGAAACCTTTCGACTTCCAACTGATCTACTTTATTCTTTTGATCCCTAAGGTAAATTTTTTCACGCCCATCTAAGTTACGACTATTGAACACTTGAAGTCCATCTAATCTTGGATTGTAAATACTTAAAGGTCCATCTGGTGTTTTCGCACAGATCGTATAGATCTCTACCAGACCCTCATCATCTTCAACGGCGTGAACGTTTATATTTATCCTGTGATTTCTGCATCCCTTACCTCTGTATTCCATCCCATATCTAACATTGACTTCTCGGTCGTCCCGATCTGCAGCTCTTGGATTACAATACTCTGTTTTTTTCCAATGACGTACTTCTCTTGCTAAATCAAGTAGTTGAGATAAATTCAAGGGCGGATTGACACTGCTTGAACCATCAGATCCAATCTCCCATGCTAGATGACTCATAATTCTATCTATTTTTCCCTGGGCATCAGTTGTCTGTTCCCATAATAGATTCATTAAGGCTCTTCTTAAGCTTTCCATTTTATCCACCTCCATGTGAATATATTACTATTTAATAGTAATAACATTAATTTAATATTTTACCCGTAACTATTCGGTATTATGTGGTTATGCAAATTAAAGCTAAGACATTCAGATTGTCCTATAACTTCAAGAGCTGAAAAGTATAATGTTCCTGTTTTAAGTTACCCAATGGGTTGGTATGATCAAAGAGAAATAAAATACTCAACAACAATCTGTTTCTTTGAAAGTGTAGATAAAGATGCAAAACATAATCTTCTAGAAGACTTAAAAAAAGATAAAAGAATTACAAATTTAGAAATCTCAGGAGACGTATTTGTGTATCAGATAAAATTAGGTAAACATGGTCAGCATGTTATGTTATATTATGAAAGAAAATTATTTTTCCCAAAACCAGTTATAAATTCTCCTGATGGATTTGAATATTGGGAAATTGGTTCTTGGAACAAAGATGATATTACAAACTTCATAAAGCATTTAAAGAAAAACATGGACGTTTGTGAAGTGCTTTTCATAAATCAAACTAAATTATCAGAATTATATTTTCCAAATGTTATGCCTAATTTGTCAGAAGAACAAAAAAACTCACTAAAAATGGCATATGCAAATAATTATTACACTTATCCAAGAAAAATAAAAATTGAGGAACTTGCGAAGTTAGCAAAAAAAAGCACTTCTACATTCCAAGAACATCTAAGAAAAGCTGAAATCAAGATCATGCCAAATTTCATTGAAAATTATCTAGTGAAAAAGAAAAAATCCTAAACTCCCCATAAAGGATTTCCTCTTCTATTAATCTCAATTATTTCCTTTAGAACTTCAATTTCAACTTTACTTAAAAATTTTTTCAAACTCTTCAATTTCTTAAACTCTTCTTCATTAATTAAAGAATATAATATATCACCAGTATTAATTTGTCTTCCAACAACAACATTTGGAAAGGCAACGGCAACTTGTTGGCCAACTCGAGCCTCATTAATAGTTTCTCCATCTAATTGAATACTTTTTACATCAGTAATTTTTTTACCATTTTTCATCAATGTCATACCGGATTTTAATTTACCACCTAAAACTTCAACACCAACAACTGCAGGATTGCTCTGCCTAAAAATAAATCCTTCCATAAGTAAAATTTTGCAAGGTAATTTTACATTTTTTAACTCCTTTGCTTCCATGGATTTTTGTAAATTATGTACATATTCATCAAATTCATCAATAATTTTGTAAATAACATCATGATTAATTATCTTAACATCGGATTTTTCTAATTGTTTCACATTAAATGCCAGAATAACTTTATTAATTTCTTTTTTCTCAGCTTTTACTTCAGTAATGTCTTTTTTGGTTATATCTCCAATAGATGCCCGTTTAATTTTAACATTTTTTTCTCGAAGCAAACTTATTAGAGCCTCTAGTGTACCCAAGGAATCAGCCTTTATAATAATCCCTTCTTTATCAGTCTCAATTAAAACTTCTCCAACCTCGCTTTGCACTAATTTTTTTATTGCTTCAATATTTTTATCTGCAACTTTTAAGGGCATTCCAGCATATGCATCTTCTAACTCAGAACAGCTTATTCTAATTACATCTGCTGCTGTTGCGCTTTTCACAAGCTCATATTTAGATCTTAATGGTTGTTGCTGATAAATAGCCCTAATCTTGGTCACAATAGGTTTACCAATGCCTCCAATAACAATTGTATCTTTCTCTCTTATGACACCATCATACAAAATTGTTTCTAGGACAGTACCTTTTCCTGTTTCTTGAATTACTTCCAATACAGTAGCTTGTCCTGGACTTTTTGCATCAATCTGCAGGTTTTTATCTAAATATTTTTGCGCTAGCCCAATTATAACCATCAATAATTCCGCTATCCCCTCTCCTGTTTTTGCAGATATAGGAATTATTGCTATTTGTTTAGTATAATCATCCACTCTGTCAAATCTTTCTGAATTTAGATTAAATTCTGCAAGTTTAGCAACAATCTTATATAATTTTTCTTCAAGATTTTTCCTCACCAATTCATGCTGTCCTTCAAAATTTTGAAGGAATCCCAACTCATTGCTTCTATAACCACTTACAAGATCAATCTTGTTAGCAGCTACAACAAAAGGAGTTTTATAATTTTTAAGAATTTCAATGGCCTCAACAGTCTGTGGTTTAAAGCCTTCATTAATGTCTACAACAAGCACAGCAATGTCTGCTAAGTTACCACCTCTTTTTCTCAGGTTAGTAAAAGATGCGTGACCTGGAGTATCCAAAAAAATCAGACTATTAATCTTAAGTTTGTCACTTTTAATTAATCCTTTACTAATTTTTAACAAAGTTGATGCAGGAATTTTAGATGCTCTAATATGTTGTGTAATTTGACCTGGTTCTCTCTTGACAACAGTTGTTTCTCTAATATAATCCTGAATACTAGTTTTTCCATGATCTACATGACCTACAAAGGTACATATTAATGATCTAATCATATATCTAAAACCGAGAGTTTATTTAAAAATCTTTTTATAATTATCTTACAATATTATTCGAAGTTTTTTCAAATCTTTTTCTAGATTTTCAAAGTTTTTATATTGAATAGCTTTAATACCCAATTTTCTAGCTCCATCCACGTTTACCTTTTTATCATCAATAAATAATATTTCATTTGGCTGAACATTCGCCAATCTAATTAATTCTAAATATGTAGGGGCATATGGTTTCATATAACCCAGCTTACAAGATATTATATGATATTTAAAATATTTATAAACAGGACTTTTTCTGATAACAAATTTGAAGTCAATAATACTTGCATTACTCAACAATATTAATTTATAATTCTTACAAAGTTTCTTAATAAGGCTAATAGTACTTGGTATAATTGTTAATCTGTTATTATGTAAATTTACAAATTTTTCTTTATCAATTTTTAATTTACCCTTTTTAATTACTCTTTTGAAATATTCATCAAAACTAATTTTACCAGCTTCAAAAAGATCATAATCTTCGGAATTCAGAACTATATTGTAAAGTTTCTTAAATCCCAAAGGGGAGTATTTACACAAGGTTATTATAAATTGTTTATTATTTAATTTGTAAATTACATTGCCAAAATCAAATGTAATTACTTTTATCATTGTATTTTTTTCTAAGAATTCATATATAAGATTTTGGGTAGATTTTTAAATCCTGAGTTTTTCATAAATTTGTGATAAATCCTATAATTTTCAAAATTGGTTCACTTGAAATCAGATGGTATGGGTTAATCATGGCTCTTGCCTTCTTAATCGGATCCTTAATAGCGGTGAAACTTGGAAAAAAAAGAAATCTCAATAAGGATCAAGTTTATGACTTTCTAATATATCTAATTCCATTTTCTATATTATTTGCAAGATTATTTCATGTTTTTGTATATAATTTTTCATATTATACTTCCAACCCAATTCAAATATTCCAAATCTGGAAAGGCGGAGTTTCTTTGTTCGGGGGTTTATTTGGTGCACTAATTGCAGCTATTATCTATAGTAAAGTAAAAAAAGTGCCATTACTCAATCTGGCAGATGTATTTATAATACCATTATCTTTTGGTATAATTTTTGGCCGCATTGGGAATTTTATAAATCAAGAACTCTATGGAAAAATTACAAATTTACCTTGGGCTATGAAATTTGATAATGTTGAAGGTTTAAGGCATCCAACTCAAATTTATGAAGCACTTGGTCACCTAATAATTTTCTTAGTCCTTATATTTATTTGGAAGAAAAGTCCCAGGAAAGGTGTAATATTTTACATATTTTTAATATTGTATTCTACATTTAGATTCTTCATGGAATTTCTAAGAGAAGGAGATATTTTAATTTTCAAATTAACAACAACTCAGCTAATAATTGTACCTATTATCTTGATTTCTTTCTTCTTACTTCTAAGGCTAAAAAAAGAAAATCTTTTAAATACAGTTATATAACCTTTTTTATGCGTTTTTCAGACATTTTTAAAGCCAAAAGTGTCAAGATTGCTATATTAATATTAATAATAGTGATAATTGTAACTATATTAATGGCAACCTCAAAAGACAATATTTCCGGCACTGTAATCAGATTAGTCTCATAATATGCGTTATCAAAAACAAGAAATCCTCCAACAGATTGGAGCTCGGCAGAAATTATTGGAATCGAAGAGTGTTTCAATTGTTGGATTGGGTGCAACTGGTTCCTCCGTAGCAAATCTTCTGGCAAGATCTGGAATAAATTTAAATCTAGTCGACAGAGATGTTGTGGAATTAGACAATCTCCAGAGACAATTTTTATATGATGAATATGATATAGGAAAGCCAAAGGCAATTCAAGCAAAACAAAAATTAAATATAATAAATTCTGATATAAGGATTAAAGCCAATGTGGAAGACTTGAATTATTCAAATATTTCAAGGATTTTGAAATCAGATCTAATATTAGACTGCACAGATAATATGGACACAAGATTTTTATTGAACGATTTTTGCCTAAAAAATGAAATACCCTGGGTTTATTCTGCAGTTCTTGGAGTGCATGGAATGACCATGAATTTTATTCCTGGAAAAACTCCATGTTTCAGATGTTTATTTAGAGACCAAAATTCAATTCTGGAACACTGCGAATCAACCGGAGTGTTAAATAGTATAACTAATCTAATCGCATCAATTCAGGCTACAGAATCAATCAAAATATTAACAAATCAAGAGGTTAACACTTCATTAATTCTCTTCAATATTTGGAATTTAAATCTGGAGAAATTTACAGTAAATAAGAATAATAATTGTACAGCATGTAACGGTAATTTTGAATATTTGAATGGTAAAGGTGATAAAAGAATATTAAAATATTGCGGAATCAATTCCTTTCAGATATATGGACAGCCCATTGATTTATCAGATCTCTTCAATAGATTAAAAAAAACGAATGATTCTATATTAAGTGATTTTTGTTTATATACCGAAAAATTCACGGCCTTTAAGGATGGTCGAGTATTAATAAAAGCGGATAGTGTTAACCAAGCAAAATCAATTTATTCTAGATACATCGGGAATTAATCTTTGGAAATATTATTTTAGCAAAAATATATAAAATAATTGGTAATTTAATTTTATAAAGTCAGCCAATTGGAAAAGGCATGAAAATCAGTGTTTTTATTGAAAAAAGTAATGAAAAGCAAATAGTAGAATTAAAATCAAATAGTAAGGTAGTTGACCTGCTCAAAACTTTAAATATAAATCCAACAACAGTATTAATTGCGCGAGATAGTAATATTATAACCGAAGACGTATTATTAAAAGATAAGGATAACATCAAAATTTTAAGTGTAATATCTGGCGGCTAAAATGTGTAAAAACTGTGAGATTAATAGTGTAATAATATTAAGTTCTGGAAAAAAATTATGCAAAACCTGTTTTAATAGATATTTTGAAAAAAAAGTCTTTAAGACAATTAGAAAATACAGATTAATAGAAGAACACGATAATTTAGTTGTAGCTGTTTCTGGAGGAAAAGATAGTTTAACATTACTTTACTTAATTAATATGATAGTTTCAAAGAGGAGAGAGGTAAAACTCCAAGCAGTGCTAATTGATGAAGGAATTAAAGGTTACAGATCAAAAACAATTAAAGATGCTGAAGTGTTCTGCAATAAATACTCTATAAAATTAAATATTTTTTCTTATAAAGCAGAATTTGGACATACTCTAGATGAATTAATTAAGAAATCCAAAATAAATCCCTGTGCAGTTTGTGGAGTTCTTAGGAGATACATGTTAAATAAATACTCAAAAAAATTAAAAGCAACAAAGCTTGCCACAGGTCACAATTTAGATGACGAAGCACAATCCATTCTAATGAATCAAATGAAGCATAATCTTGAAATTTCAGCAAGATTAGGACCTATTACCGGAGTAATCAAAGACAAGAGATTTATTCCTAGAATAAAGCCACTATATTTTATGACTGAAAAGGAAGTAATGATCTATTCACATCTAAAAGGGTTTACTTCAGTCTTTGTGGAATGTCCTAATTCATATGAAAGTTTTAGATCAGATATCCGAGATTCTTTAAATCAATTAGAAGCTAAATATCCAGGTACTAAAAACGGAATTGTCAAAACCTTTGTAGAATCATTGCCTTATTTGAAGCAGGAATTTAAATTCAAATCAAAAATCCAATCATGTAGTGTATGTTCAGAACCATGTTCCAATGAGAAATGTAAAGTTTGTAATTTTATCGAAGAATTAAAAATTAAGTTATAACTAGTCTATTACCAATAAATATTTTTTTATGTCCATCCCAGTATTTTAGAAAATTTCCCAACTTTTTATAATCCTCATTATTTTTTGCCATAACTAGTAACATAACATGTTCATCATCAACATTATCATATAACTCAATAATAGGTTCTCCTTCTTTTAAAAACGCATCGCAACCATCTGATTTAAGTTCAACATCCTTAATCTCAGCTATAAATTTATTTGTGCAAGGAGTTCCAATTAAAATTGCATTTTTGTCTTCAATTGAATCTAATTGCCTGGTTGTATATGGACTTGGAAATTTCCCTTCAACATATGGAACTATGCCACTTTGTAAATCAGCACCTGCTATTATTTCGCCATTTAATCCATCCGTGCTGACAATTAACATATAATCATTAAATCCTTTATCTTTAATAAATGGTTCTGGATAATCTTTTAAGTCAAAATTTTTACTTAATTGATATAATTTCTTTTCTTCACATCCGTTGATAGTACATTTCTCATCAGAAGAGCATTCCTTTTTTACTAACTTAGAATAGCAACCATTTTCAATATTTTGAGAACATTCATAAAGTATATTATTTTCACAGAAATTTCCTCTTTTTTCGCATGGATTTTCACATTTAACTGTAATTTTATCATCAGTTTCGTTATTTTCAAGCTTATCATTATCATTAAAGTTAAGTCTACCACAACCGACAACTAATACAATGCTTAGCATAATTAAAATTAACACTACTTTTTTCATAAAAAATAAAGAAAAAAAGAAGTTTATAAAATTACTGTTTTATCTACGAGGCGATTTAATGTTTCTGTCAGTGTTTTTTCGTCCACTTTATCCCCATAATAGTTCAGTTGTTTTTTGGGCGTTCAATCCTTCATATCCTTTAGTCCTCTTCTCACCAGTTGCTTTCGAACTGCCATATTGCTTGCAAGATCATCTATGTCTTCAAGCAGTGCGTAACCCTCATTTTTGTTAAATCCGATATTATTAACGTATATATCGGTCAGTTGCCCCCATATATTTGATGCAACACCTAATTGTCCGTCCTTCCAAGTGACTTTAGGGCAACCACCTTCCACAGCCTGCTCCAATCCATTTCTGAACTGTTCAATCATATCCCTAGGAATTCTAGCCATATATCCATCTTTTCGGATATAATAGTCTCCGTCTACTCCTTCATAAAATTCCATTTTGATCCCCCCATATTCTTTATATGTACCCAACAATATTCTTTGTTGGTCTTATTTAGGCAATTAGATCCATCTCTACATTTAGACGTGCATCTTTTCATTGCCATAACCACTTGAAGTTTTTTCTAATATATTAAAATTCTTCTCGATTTTTAAAGCAAAAGCAAAAATTTATATACTTTAATTTTGTTTTGGTTAAAATGGACATTGATAACGTCGATAGGAAACTGCTCCAAGCTTTAGATATTAATCCAAAGGCAACTCTTAGGCAGGTTGCTAAGTATGCAAGGATCACTAAGGAAACTGCCCAGTATCGGGTCAAGATGCTGAAATCAAAAGGGATTATTGCTAAACATAGAGTTCTAGTTAATTACCGAAAACTAGGTCTTAATAAGAATATACTTTTGATTAAGTACAAGGAACTAGACAACGAATTGGAAAGGGAAATAATAAGTTTCCTTGAAGCTGATATGTGTGTTACTTGGCTCTCTACATGCGAAGGAAGCTATAATTTGACAATGACTGTGACCTATAGCAATATTGATGAATTTACTGATTTTTATAGGAAGTTCTTTGCTAAGTTTGGGAAGTATTTTCTTGAAAGGGTCTTGTTACAATTGGTTGAAGACCATATCTTCAATTCAAAGATGATATTTCTGGGTAAACCGATTATCCAAGAGACTGTGCTTCAGCCGAGAACTACCTACGACACTTTTGATGATATAGACAAGAGTCTTATCCTTACATTATCTGAGGATTCTGACTCAAGTTACTCTGCGTTATGCGTGAAGTTCGATTTGACTCCAGAAGCGATCAGGAAAAGAGTGAGTAGACTATTTGAAAAAGGTGTGTTTGTTGGTTACTATTCCGGCATTCAATTATGGAAATTAGGATTTGAGACTTTTGAGATTTGGGTGAGTGTTTCGGATCTCAGTAAGATTGCTTCAATGTTGAGGTATTACATAGGACACAAAGACTGTTCGTACCTAACCTTTTACACGGGCAAGTACGACCTGGCGTTAGAATTTCAAGTAAAATCAACTAAGGAATTGAGACTAATTCTACTTGATTTAAGAAGCAAATTTGGGGCAATTATTTCTGATTATTGCTTTCTGAATGTTACCAAAGAATATATATTTACGGGTGTTAGAAATTTGTAATATGGGCCCGCCAGGATTTGAACCTGGGACCTCCACCGTGTAAAGGTGATGTCATCTATGGGTTTTTAAAAACAAACCACTAGACCACGAGCCCACAGCACAAATCTCATTCTCTTAGTTTAAATAATTTACCTTTACAAATCAAAGCAAGCAGATATCTTAATAAATTGTTTCACTAAGCTATTTACATGACCAAGTTCAATAAGTATACTTTCAGAAAATATTCTAAAGATTTTCCAAATCTTTTTAGAAAAGAAAGAACCAAACTTCGAAAAATATTGACCAAAGACTCTTGTGGAAGTACTGCTATTATAGGAATGGGCGGAAAGGGGATTATTGACATTTTTATTTCCGTAAATAAGAGATATATAAAGAAAAATCGAAATAGGTTAGAAAAAGCAGGTTATATTTTCAGGTCAAATGCTGGAAATAAAGATAGACAATTTTTTGAAAAAGAATATATTTACCGAAAGTCGATAAGGAGGATTCATTTACATCTGACTTCCCATAACAGCTTTGAAATTAGAAGAGCAGTTTCCTTTGTTAAGTACATGAATACTCATCCTAACAAAATCAAGAAATATGAAGAGATAAAAAAAAGTGCAGTACAACATGCTAAAGGAAAAGGTAGCAGCTACAGAACTCACAAAAAGCAATATCTTAATAAATTAAGCAAGGAAACATTGAAAGAATTTAATAAGCATCCACATTCATAAATTAAAACTTTAATGAGAATTTATATAGATTACTAATTTTTTAGGAAAGAACAAACTTTATCTATAATCCGATTAAATTTTTCCTGTTTTAATGAACCTATTTTATACTTTATCAATGATTTTTCAATAGAGCCTATTTTATCAATCCTAACAAAGCTATTCCTATTTAAGCTTCCTTGCTTAAAATCATTACCATTTATTAATATCTCAACAGACTTTTCATAAGAAGATCCAGTTATTTGACTAACAATTACATCCCCACCTTTAGGAACTTTAAGAATTAATACAGGTCTTCTTTTTGACTCTTTTAAATTAGAAAATGGAAAATCAATTACAATTATATCTCCCTTTACAAATCCTTCCATGCTTCATCCTCTTTTTTATTAAGCCATGTTTTTGCAAAGGATTTTTCAGATA